>OLNS01000401.1_pt1 | contig 40808 bp, 57 predicted proteins | sample 1673031 | NCBI WGS metagenome assembly OLNS01 (sample SAMEA3136748, study PRJEB25190) | human gut metagenome | biome: human gut; feature: human-associated habitat; material: faeces | place: Austria | collected 2013
TAGAAATGATGGGATTAATCGGTATGGGTAACAACCCAATGGTAGGAGCTACAGTTGCAGTAGCTGTATCTATCGAGGAAGCTGCTAAAGCAGGTAAATTCTAGGAAACCGCTTAAATACGTGGTTTTTGAACGGAGTTAAAAGCGGTAAGAAGTAGTGAAAAGTGGACGATTCGTACATTATTCATACATTATTCGTACACACGACTCCTACATCAGAATAACAAAAAACAGAGCCGAGATGGTAAGTCTTGACTCTGTTTTTTGTTATGTAATATTCTATTTTATCTTTAGAATCTCTTCCATAAGCCATTCTCTTTTTCTCTTTGTATAGGTCTTTTCTGTGAGGTCGTCGATTTTATGTCCTATGATACGTTTTAGAGCATATTCATTTACTTTTGCATCTTTTGCCATTGTAGCAAATTGGATACGTCCATCGTGAGCACGATGTTCTGGATTTAATTCCAGCTTGTTAACAATCTTTTCAACTCTATGTCGATATTTATCATATGTGAGTTTTAAGCTACTTCGATGGGTTTTAGTATCAGTACAATTAATCAAGTATTCGCTTCCAAGAGATAAAGCTTCCTGGTAACGATGTTTTATTAAGCTGCGAATCTTTGGATGGACTGGAACCACACGATCTTTTCCAGCATCAGTTTTCATACCGCCAGTAATAAACCAATTTTCTAAATCAACATTCTCCATCTTTAACAAGCCTAATTCCTGTGGGCGCCATCCGCTATAACACTGGATTAGTAGCACATCTACATAGTCTACATCATATAAGTTATTCCATAATTTTTGCATTTCTTCATCTGTGAAGTCAATATGATCTTTCTTTTCTTCCTCGACATCTTTAATAATATCATCAGATAACTTAAATGTTCGAGCATAGTTCTTTTCTACAAGATCATTTTCGTTTGCATAGTCAAGCATAAGATTAAATAGAGATTTTATTTTTGTTTTTGTACTTGAAGATGCTTTTTTCTCTACACCATCAACAACATATGTACCATCTTCCATGCAGCCTTTAATGTGCCGGGGTCTTAAATCTTTAGCACGCATGTTGTAAATAGCAGAGCAGTAGTTCCAAGCAGACTTGATAGTTCGTATGCTGGATGGATTGGTTAAAGTCTTGAAGTATTCATCGGTCCATTTTTCATAAAGTTGTTCTACTGTCAGATCATCATCTAAATCATAAGGATTTTTATTGTATTCAACCAATGCAGCATAAGCATCATTGTAAGTTTTGAAGTATGCATTTGGTTTTAGAGGTTTACAGATCGGCTTGCCATAGAAGTCTTTTCCTACAGTAACCATAGCTCTGTATGGGTTTCGGAGATTGTTGTTTTTTATTTTAGTGATCTGGCCGAAACCGTTAGGGAGACGTTTTTTTCTACGAGATTTTGATTGTTGTTGTTTGGCCACTTTAGTATTAATAGGATATCCGCAGTGAGGGCAAGCAATTGCGTGATCGCTTACCTGCAGATCGCATTCTGGGCATTTGATCAGTGCCATATATCATCATTCCTTTCTAAAAAAGGGTACAAAAAATACACCCTTATCAAATTGTAATTTTGCAGGATGTATGATATAATTCACTTGTTTAGGGAGAAGTAATATCATATGCTGCAAAGTAGTTGATAAGCTTCTAAGCTTCGCCTGGTTGGTAGCCAGGCGTTTTTTTATTTAAGATATTTATGCATTTCTTTGTCAAAATCTGAGACATATTCTTTATCTTGAATAACTCTGTATTTTTCATATTCGTGATACGCTAGGGCATTGGCAATTTGTCTTGTGACAGTACCAAAATTATGTAGAATATCATATTCGTTAAATTGTAGAAATGCATCTAATTTTGAAATCCAATCCTGCATAGACATTAATTTATTTCTTTTTGCTTGGTTTTCGGCATAGTCAAGATACATATTTACAATGTCATTAAGATCAGATAGCTCTGTCTGATTTAAATAGTTTTTAGAAACAATCGTATCTGATTTGAGTATCTTTCCATCAGGAGAGTTCTTCCAAGAAGTCAGACCCATATGATCTTTATGGCTGTCAGCACGAGAATGAATAATTTCAGGAGCTGTCTGACCAGTTACTGCAAACAAAAGCTTATTTTGCACATTCTTAAAAAAGTTTTTTGTGATCGCACTGTTAGGATCATAATCATAACTGCATTGTGCGTATATATCAGTGATTTTTTGATAGAAACGTCGCTCACTTGCACGAATTTCCTTGATTTTTTCTAACAGTTCATCGAAGTAATCTTTTCCAAACGGATTTCCATTTTTAAGCATATCATCATTTATGACAAAACCTTTAGTAATAAATTCTTTTAAGGTAGCAGTGGCCCATTGCCTGAATAAAGTAGCTTGTTTAGAATTAGTGCGATAACCTACAGAAATAACCATATCTAGAGAATATATTTTTATAGGTTTGTCAGAATTTGGAATTTGCAAAAAATGCAAATTGCTTTTTTCATCTAATTCATTTTCGGAAAATACATTTGAAATATGTCGTGATATTGTGGAAACGCTTTTTTGAAATAATTCAGAAATAGCTTTTTGTGTCATCCAAAAAGTATCATCTTTATATAAAACGCTGACGTTAATATCTTTATCATCCTCTTTATAAAAGAGAATTTCACCTTCAGCAATATTATCAATAGTATAATTTGCTGTATCAGGAGTTGCTTGATTTAAGATACGCTGCTTACGGACAGCAATTTCTTTTTCAAAGTCCATATATTCACATCCTTTCGTTATATATTTTATGGACCATTTGGGCGAGATCACCGAAATGGTGTTGAAAAAATTAAAAATCTTAATTATAATGTATCTGGTAATAAGTCGGCACGATGGAGCAAACCCATCCGCTCCGGCGAATGCTTAACGAAAAATGGTCGTTCTACACTTACCAGGGGCAGGACGGCTATTTTTTATGTGTATAGTTCAGAATGGCAATAATTAATAGTGCAACATTTATGATGATCATAAATTTCTCATATGTACTCATAAAGCCTCCTTTCCGCAATGCTCGGAGCGGTTGGAGACTTGCCGTCTGACGACTTCCTGGGTAAGTATATTATATTTTCAAAGTTCGTGTTGCGATGTCACAACTTATTATTTATTTTACTTTCCATGAGTTCCCACAATTTTGACATACTGCGAATTTTTTAAGTTTGTTTTTAGTTTTTTCTTTCCCGTCATGCTTCGGAGTTAATGCCCAAAGTCCACCAGTAGCTACGATCGCACCGCCACGTGCAGCGCTTCGAACAATACTATTTTTCTTTTTCTTTGTTTTACTTCCAACTTCTTCGAATTGAATAGATATATTATCGCTACCACATTTAGGGCACGCAATGGATGGAATGCTTGCAGGAGTAACATTATTTGTTGCAGTATTATTTACAGGAGTTCCACAATTAGGGCAGAAGTTTCCGGAAAATTTTTGACCACATTTTGTACAATATCTGGTAATTGGTTCGTTAGATAATTTTTCTTTCTTTTCTGCGACGACTGCTTTTAATTCTTCTTTTTCCTCACTTATATTTTCAAGTTCTTTTTTTGCATCATCTAATGAATACCCTTTTAAGAATTTTTTCTTACTTAATTTATCATGACATTCATCACAGACAATGCCACCTTCTAGTTTAAACGTAAATAAAGGTCCTTTTTCTTTACCGCAAATATCACATTTTTTCTTATCAAATAGCCCCATACATTTCTCCTTTATTTTAATCTTAGTTTAATCAGATCTTCACTATATCCAAGCATCATTGCAATTTGTCCAGAAGTGTATTCCTGAAATTCAAGAAAAATTTCATCATCAATCAATAGCTCTGTAGCAAATTTATCAGCTTCAATCTCCATTTTGCTTACTAGGATTCCTGTTCGATTTCGTAAAAATGGAGTATTGGCATCAGGATGCATGATCGCATGACCTAATTCATGTGCACAAGTAAATAATTGATCATGATCCAATAGATCACAGTTAATATGTATCTGCTTCATACGAAGCTGTTTATTGTAGTATCCTTTGATACTTCCCAATGGTTCAAATATAACCTTTATTCCTAAATACTTAGCAATGTCAAAAGGATTATTCGTACCATATCTTTTCTTTAGTGAGTTTGTTTTTTTACGAATATCCAATGAATCACTTCCTTTATTTTCTGTATTTCTTTGGTGTGAATTTTTGCTTAGCATTTATTTTTGCGATGGTTATACTGTTTTGGAGACTCGCTTTTAATAATTCTCTTGTTTCATCATCTAAAGGTTCTCCGGAGAACATCAGTCCATCTTGATCGGATTCTAGTTGATCAAGAGTTTGTTCTAATCGTTTCGCGATATCTTTTTCATCTTTCTTAGTTAGCTCAATGGCTTGATCGGATTTTTCTTCTATTAAATCAGATTTTCCAATTCCAAAATAATCAGCGAGAGCTTGTACGCTTCCCATTCTAGGAATTGATTGTCCCGTACACCAAGTATTAAATGTTTGTGGAATAACTCCAATAGCTTTAGCCACCTCTTTTTGGCTTTTTCCTGATTTCTCTAAATAGAAAGATAGATTTTTAGAGAATATTTTCTTTTGCTTTTCATCTGACATTAAATCACCTCACTTCGTTATTAATATAGTACAATAAAAATTGATTTTTTGCAACTAAAAGTCAAAAATAAATTGATTTTAGTATTGACATCCATTTAAAATGGATTTATAATGAATACAGAAATTAAAGAAAGGCGGTGATGACGTGACAAAGATGAATGAAGGTAAAGCAGTACCATTTCAAATTTCTTTAGCTTCAGCACGAGTTAATGCAGAAATGACACAAGAAGAGGTCGCAAAACATATGCATGTTGGAAAACAAACTATCGTTAGCTGGGAAAAAGGGACTTCTGAACCGAAAATGTCGCAAGGAAGAGAACTTAGTAAATTATATGGTATTCCAATTGACTATATTTTTTTACCTAAGAAATCCAATTAAAATGGATTACTAAATAACCAGGAGGTGAGGACGTATAGAAAAAACATATAACGATGATGAATCGGAAAAAGACATTCAAAGATTTGTAGATGATTTCATTAATGAGAAAAATGATGAAAACAAAAAAGATGAGTTTAAAACTATTTTGAATGGAACAACTGGAAAAGAAATAAGATGGGCGATTTACTCTATACTTGCTAAACAAAAAGAAAAGCAGGAATATCAGTCACAAAGAATAGCATCCCTGCAAAGGGTTGTTATATTGCAGGGAATGGCTGTGATCGTATTGGGTCTTAGTATCATTATTTTTAAACAATGTCTACTATGACAGATGCTATTGCAACAATCAAAGAAAGAATAGAAATAATTTTAGAAAGTTTTGAATCTGATTCAGCAGATATTGCATTTTGTTTGGCAGTTTCTGCAATAGATGTAATGGCATCTATTTGCTGTTGATGCTGTGCTTCTCGTTCTTTTTCTATTTTTTGTTGAAGTTCAAATTCAGCCAAATGAGCACGTTCTAGTTCAGTGATAGAAAGCTCATCAGATTCGTTTATGGATACAAGTTTTGCTTTCAAAAACATTTCTACATATCCATCAATAGACGGAAAATCAAAAAAGAAATCACCAGGATTTTGTCCAGGGCGTTCTAATATTGCCATTAGAATTTCATATTGATATTCGGTAAGTTTAAATAACAAATTTTCCATTAAGAATACTCCTCTCTTAAGACTCAGACACGCCAGTGCCCTGTGAATTAAGTATAGGAGATATATGAAAGAAAGACAACAGAATAATACAGATGGCTTAATCCTCTGTCCGATGCATACGACCCCAAAACTCCTCCATAAAATTGGTTAATTATTAAAAATAGCACTCAATCGTCGGGCAGGGAATTAAGCCATCTGAAGAAAGGTAGGTGAAAGACATGAGTAGAAGACAAGATCTAAGAATCTTGGCAGCATATGCAAATGCACCAGAGCAGTTTCCAGAAGGAAATGTACCGGTAGCGTATGCAGCAAAGAAGATGGGAAAAGATGCTTGCTTTATCCGGGCAGGCATTGAAGCAGGGTGGCTTCCAATCGGATATGCGTTTAGAAAGCCAGGAAGTAAGAAGATTAATTATTACATCAGTCCAAAGTTATTTTGGGAAGTGACAGGTGTTTTATATCAACCAGAGAAAGGAGCATAAATGGCAACAGCAATGGTGTTTAGCTTATATGTAACAGTCAGCATGATCATTTGTTTGATTTTATCTAAGACAAAAATCGGACAAAGAGCGATGGACTGGATGCTGGATAAATTAACAATGAAATGAAAGGAGAAAAAGATGATCGATGATTGATGAAACGCTGATTCTGAAAGAAATTGATGAGTGGACTGATATTCTGAATAGAAATATCGAGAGACGTAATCAAGTGTCAAGTAACTTGATGGAAGTTTGTTTGCTAGAAAGAGAACTTGCGACATACCAGAGAGTGAAAAACCTAATAAAAGAAAAATGCACCCCTGAGGCGACAACTCCAGAAGGTGCGGATATAAATAGTTTAACACAAGTGCATTATAGCACAGAAAGCGAGAAGGAACAATGACAAAAGAATTTTTATTAGAATGTGAACGAAAATTAGCAAAATCTTATGTATGTACAGCACTTGGCCGCGATGATGACAGCATTGCTATTACAAAAGAGATAGCCAAAGATATTGCTTTTGAGGTTACAAACAGCATACATCCTATTTCTATGGAAACAGCGCATATGTCGTAGCAGCTTTAAGAACTTTGGCAAATGGTATAGAAAAAGAGATGAATCCATTGGACAAAGAAATTGCAAGAGCATTACAAGAATTAATGGGTAGATTTCAGTTCGTTAAAGAAGAAGTAAAGGTTGATCTATGAAAGAAGAGGAAACAACAATGGGAAAGATGATTCTGATCACAACTGATAATGAGGTAAAAGAACTGGAATATCCAGATGAGGGACTTAAATCATGGAAAAAGTTGAAAGAACACATCGGAAACAGATGTGAGCTAATTGAACATGTACAGCCCAAGAGATTATATACAGAGATCGGTGCAGGAATTGAGGTCAAAAATGTTCCGGGATCAAAAGTAAGTATGTTGGTTGATGAAGAATTTTATTTTCATTGCGACGAAACCAAATTAAACAAGATAGCTTCATGGCTGTATGAGACAGATCGCCATGGATACCCGATTCTTGGAAATGCTTTGATCATTGGAGAAAAGTATGGAAATGCAGGAATTGAGTTTTGTGAAATGTCAGAAGAGCAGTTCAATCTTGTCTTTCCTAAATTAGAAGAATTGGGAAAGAGGTTTAAAGATGCAGGAGATTGAGATTAGCAAAGGAATCAAACGGATCCAGTTCGATTCCTTTGATTCCTGGTTAAATGCAAGGCATGGGATTGGTGGATCTGATGCATCTGCAGTGTTAGGTCTTAGCCCTTATAAAACTAACGTTGATCTATACTTAGAAAAAATAGGACAGAGAGTACCTGCAGATATCTCCGGAGAAGATTATGTAAGGTATGGACATGATGCGGAGCCGTTGCTTAGATCGCTGTTCGCACTTGACCATCCAGAGTACAAGGTTGAGTACTTCGGAGACAACATGATCCGGAATGAAAAGTATCCATGGGCACATGCATCTTTGGATGGAGAACTAACCAATCAGGATGGTCGCAAAGGAATCTTAGAAATCAAGACAACTAATATCCTGCAAAGTATGCAGCGTGAAAAATGGAGAGATCAGATTCCGGACAACTATTACATACAGGTGTTGCATTATCTGTTGGTTACTGAATATGAGTTTGTTGGACTGAGAGCACAACTTAAATCAGTGTGGCAAGGGCAGATCCAGCTACAAACAAAAGATTATCATATTGAGCGATCAGACGTAGAAGAAGATATTGAGATATTAAGACAAGCGGAAGAAGAGTTCTGGCAGAAAGTCGAAAAAAGGCAACAGCCACATTTAATCCTTCCGGAAATATAAAAAGGAGAAATGTATGGAACTTAAGATATACAATCCACAGGAAGAGGGATTTCTGAAAGAGATTGACTGGAACTATGAAGAGTTAAAAACAGAAATCCAAGGAAAAGCAAATGATTACATGAATCTGGTTTATACAGCAGATCAAGTAAAAGATGCAAAAAAAGATCGTGCAAATCTTAATAAATTTGTGGAAGCTTTAGAGAGCAAACGAAAAGAAATAAAAAAACAGATTACAGAACCATATTCAGCATTTGAGAAACAAGAGAAAGAACTGATTGGTATTGTTAATAAAGCAATTACAAATATTGATACGCAGATCAAAGGATACGAAGAAGCAACAAGACAGGAAAAACTTGAAAAGGTCAAAGAAATCTATGCAAAAACAATCGGTGGACTCGCTGACGTAGTAACGTTTGACAAAATTTTTAAGGAGTCTTGGTTAAATGTATCAACAACGTTTAAATCAATCACAAAGGAGATTACAGAAATTCGTGACAAGGTTGACAATGATTTATTCGTCATAAATGCAGACACAAGTTCCTTTGCTTATGAGATGAAAGAAGAGTATCTAAAGAACTTTGATCTTACTGCAGCAATCAACAAAAAACAAAAATTAGAGGAGACAGCGAAGCAGAAAGCAATATATGAGGAACAACTAAAGCAGGAAGAGCAACAAAGAAAACAACGATCACAAGAAGAAGCAAAGAAAGTAGTATTTGCAGGCAAAAGTAAAAAAAAGCCAGTAAAAGCACATAAATCAATAAATAATACAGGAGAAAAAATATCAACAATCACATTCCGATGTACTGTAAAAGAACATAATTTTAAAGAAGTTAACGCAAGACTCAGTCTAGTACAAAAAGTATGTGAAGAATTTAAAATCATAGATCCAGAGGAGGAATTATAAAATGGCAGTTGGAAACAGTTTAGCAAACAGGACAAAAACACAGTCCACAAAAACAGGAATCACAACATTTCTTAATAGCATGGCCGTAATATCAAACATTGATCAGGCATTGGGGAAGGATAATAGACAGCGTTTTATTACAGGAGTGATTTCAGCAGTAAATAATAATGAATCACTAAAAGAATGTACAAACCAGTCTATTCTTTCAGGATCTTTGTTGGGAGAATCTTTAAAATTATCACCTTCTCCACAATTAGGGCATTACTATCTTGTACCTTTTAATGATAAAAAGTATGGAAAAATTGCTCAATTTCAGTTGGGGTACAAAGGATATATTCAACTTGCGATTAGATCAGGACAGTATCGTAAGCTTAATGTACTGGCAATAAAAGAAGGTGAACTTGAATACTTTGACCCACTCAATGAAGAAATCAAAATTAATTTGATGATTGACAAATGGGATGAACGAGAAGAAGCACCAACGATGGGATATTATGCAAGCTTTGAATTGACCAACGGATTCAGAAAAGCAATTTACTGGTCCAAGAAACAGATGATGTCGCATGCAGATAAATATTCAGCAGCATTTTCAAAGGATGCGACAAAGATTAACACAAAATACGAAACAAAAGAAAAAGTATCTTTTGAAGACTATGAAGCAGGAAATTATGATCCAAAAGATTCATGGATGTATTCTTCCCACTGGTACAAGGATTTTGATCAGATGGCATATAAAACAATGCTACGTCAATTGATTAGCAAATGGGGGATCATGTCTATTGATCTGCAAAATGCTATGGAATCCGATATGGCAATGATAAATGAAGATGGTACAAAAGAATATGCAGATGCTGTTACAGAAGAAAATATTGTAGCGGATCAGGATCTGCAGGAAGCAGTAGAGGAAACGACAGAACCAGAGAAACAGGAACCGCAGGAAGAAACAACAAAAGAAGAACCACAGCAGTTCTTTAAATAAAAGGAAGGAGCAATACAATGAAGCATTTTAATTTAGAGGAGTTTGCAGGAGGGAAGCTTTCAGTACAGCTCAATAAGGCTTTAGAAAAAGTCACTGAAAACATTCAGGATCCCAACACAGATGCACAGAAGGTAAGAAAGATTAATGTGTCAATCTCTCTTCGTCCAAATGATGAGAGAAATTTTGTATCAACTACAGTTGAAACGAAGTTAAGTCTTGCACCAGAGCTTGGAGCTACAACAGCCCTGAGTATGGGACGTGATCTCCGTACCGGAGAGGTTGAAGCGATCGAGATTTTTAACCAGATTCCGGGACAGATGAGTGTCAATGATGTGATTGATCAGGAAGAGGAAGAGCCACAGAAAGCCTTTGATCCGGACACTGGGGAAATCTACGAACCAAGCAACAAAGTAATTGATTTAAGAAAAGCAAAACAGGCATAAAACAGGAGGATACATAACAATGAATAATACATTTTTAAGAGAAGCAATCGAAAAGATTGAAGAACTGACAGACAGTGCAAGAGAGCCACACGTTGTAGAAATCGCAGGAAAGACTTATTGCGATAAATCTATGTCACGATATGACAGAGAAGAGTTTGCAGAACCATTGACAGCTACAAGTCTTAATTCCCTGATTGATTATATCAGCGGAAAAAGCGAAGAGTTAAGAGAATCTATGATCATTCACGTAGAATCTCCAACAAGAGTAAGATTACTATCTGGTCTTACACAGGAAAGAAATCGAGAAGAATTATTCCGCGTAGATACAAATCCAAATGGATTTGATTTCGATCACTACTATGATCAGGAAGCGTTTGTAATCAACATGCAGACTGCCTTTAAACAGAGTGATGAAACAGAACTGATTCTTTCAGTTGCTGGAAATGTAGAAAATAAAACAGTGGCCAACTATGGAGATGATGGAGTCAGCCAGAAAGCTACGATCACAAAAGGCATTGCAGGAAAAGAAGATGTGATCGTACCGAATCCGGTAACACTTCGTCCATATCGTACATTTTTGGAAGTAGAACAGCCAGAAAGCAAGTTTATCTTCCGAATCAGAGAAGGTTCCGATGGGCAGCCAATGTTTAAATTGGTAGAAGCTGATGGTGGACTTTGGAAGTATGAAGCAGTAGATGCTATCAAGAAATATTTAACAGAGAATTTACCGGAAGAACTGTTAAAAGTGATCACGATCATCGGGTAGCAGTTATGGAGACAGTTAGATTTACAGTCCCTGGTGCACCGAAAGGAAAAGCCAGGGCAAGAACTGTCCGTAGTAAAAAAGGTGGAACATTCTCATATACGCCAGAAGGTACTATGTTATATGAGAATTTGATCAAGTGCTGTTACAGGCAGGAATCAAACAACATCATTTTTAATGACGGACAGCCTTTAAAAGTAACGATCATAGCTTATTATCCGATCGTTAAGAGTACAAGCAAGAAAAAGAAACAACAGATGTTGGAAGACCTTATGTTTCCAACGAAGAAACCAGACATTGATAACATTGCAAAAAGCATTCTGGATGCATTGAATAAATTAGCATACAGAGATGATACGCAGGTGGTAACGCTGCATATGGAAAAGCATTATGCAGAGGACCCACGAGTTGAAGTAGAGATAGAAGAAATATTATAGAGGAAAGGCGGTGTTCTAATGGGCCGTAAACCCAAAACAGGACTAGATTACTTTCCTAAAGATGTCGATTATTACGACGATTTTAACATCATGGATCTGATGAACGAATATGGTCCATTAGGACAGACCATCTATGATGTTGTTCTATGCATGATTTATCATGAAGGATATTACCTGGAAGTGCCTAAAATGGAGCAGTTAGCGGTAAAAATAATCAAAACCATTGGTAACCGCTGGGTAAAGAAAAAAGACTTTGTGTTACAAGTAATTCATTATTGTGCGGAGATAGGTCTTTTCGATCAAGACCTCCTGAATCAAAATGTTATTACCTCTGTTGGAGTTCAGCGACGCTATAAAGAAGTGACTGTTAGGAACAAAGTCGATAGAAGTAAATATTGGTTGATTGATGAAAACGGTCAACCTTTATTAAATGCACCACAAAATAGCATTTCTGTAACAGAAACAAACATTTCTGCAACAGAAAAAGATATTTCTGCAACAGAAAAACGACAAAAGGAAAGTAAAGTAAATAAAAATATATATTATAGCAATCCAGATCTGAACAGAGAGTTCTGTCTTTATCTTGATATGAGGAATCATACTGGACCAACATTATCTGCAGAACAGATCAATGCCTTGAAAGAAGAACTTGACTCTTTAGCTGATAACGATTCTGACAAACTTGGTATTGTACGAAAAGCATTTGGTGGAGGATATAAGAGTTTCTTCCCTACATCAAAGAAACGGAAGAAATCAACACCGAAACCAAAGAAAGAAGAAACTATACACAATTTTACACAACGAGAAGTTAAAGATTGTGAGTATGAGAATCTGGAGAAGAAGCTATTAAAGAAACAATTAGGAGGTGACATAACGTATGGATAATTTAATTCCTGTTAACTACGATACAGAAGAACCAACAGTATCAGCAAGGGATTTGCATAAAGCATTGAACATTCAATCCAGATTTAGCAGATGGTTTGAAAATAATAAGAGACTATTTGTTGAAGGTGAGGATTATAACAAATGTACATCAAATACAGTTGTTAATAATGGAGCTGTTAGGGAACTAGAAGATTATCAAATAACAATGATAATGGCAAAACATTTGGCTATGATGTCTAGAACAGAAAAAGGAAAAGAAGTTAGGGATTATCTTATTAATCTTGAAAGAGCTTGGAATAGTCCAGAGCAAGTATTTGCAAGAGCTTTGAAGATGGCAGATAAGACAATTGATAAATTAAAATCTGATAATGCAATCTTAATTGAAGACAATGAAAGAATGAAGCCAAAAGAAATTTTTGCAGATGCAGTAACAGCAAGTGACACATCTATCCTGATCGGAGAACTGGCAAAAATTCTTAGACAGAATGGAGTTCAGACTGGACAGAATAAATTATTTGAATGGCTAAGAAATAATGGCTATCTGATCAAGAGAAAAGGATCAGACTGGAATATGCCAACGCAGAAAGCAATGGATATGGATCTGTTTGAAATCAAAGAAACGGTAATCAACAATCCAAACGGATCGACAAAAATCAGTAAGACTACAAAGGTTACTGGTAAAGGGCAGCAGTATTTTATTAATAAGTTGCTTGCTGCAAGCTAAGTGAAAAAAACAAAGGCATCCGGTTGATCTCTGTCCGTAGCAACCAACAACCCAAGATTGTTGTTAAAAGTCGTAGTAATAGTCGTGGTAGTTGTGGGTTTCGGGATGATCTTAAGCGACAGGACGTAAAAAGATGATCACATATGCGGACAGAGATCAGCCGGATGGACTGAATTATATACCACAGTAACTATTAACCGCATAAGAAACAGCCAGTATAAGCCATGAGCCTGCTGCCTAAGGCAGTGGGCAGAAAGGAGAACTGATGGCAGATTACAGCAAAGGATTTAAAAGACGTGTCGTACAGTTATGGATCCAACATGGTATGTCAACAAATGAGATCAGCAGAACATCAGGTATCGATCACAAAACGTTGATGAAGTGGTATAAGCGTTTTTACCCTGAGATAACAGGGGGGGCGAGACAAAACACGAAGGTTTGCAGTGGCATTATGTAGGCAATTGTGCCGGATATCATAAGTAAAGGAGTATGATCAGACAGCTTAACTTTCTATCTGATTAAGATTCTTCAAGTAACTATTAACGAAGCAAGCAAACGTAAACATATTTTTCAGGTTTTTTGTATTTTTATTTTTCACAAACTAGATTTGGTATTACAATTTTTCAAATCACAGGAGAAGAATCACAGCAGTTTATATGATCAAGCAAAGAATAAGGAGAAAGTGATCAGTATAAGCTGTTTCAGGTAGAAAGTTAAGCTGTCTGAGATAGGTAGATAATATGAGTAAACAAGATTATATAATGCAGGGCAGAAATGAAGGAATTGCGTTCTGTAACAAAATAGTAAAAGAAAAAGGATTAGAAGAGCTACAGAGAGTAACAAGACAGAGAAATCTTGCAGGGCTTCGAACACTAATAGATCCAAGAGAACTTGATCAGGATTTTAGAGATGCAACACTACAGATTTTAGATACTGTATTGATCATGAGTCTTATAGTTTTGAAAGATGAATTTGATTTCGGAACTAAGAGATTAGATCGATTCAAAAAAAGATTCAATGACAAAACAGAGTGTTTAGAAACAGGAAATGTGACATGGATTGATATGATCGAGCAGATCAGAGAAGAAAACAACATTAAATTAGATCTTAGAAAGAACGATGTAGTGATGGCATGGAGGAAAAAATAATGGTAAACAAGAAAGAATTTGAAGGTTACATCTGTGAAATCACAAATAAACCGATCGGAAAAATGAAGTTATGTCCGGACAAGCAGCAGAAGTTAAAGGTTCGGATCAAGTGTGATGATAGTTGTATTCATTGTGAGAAGGAAGTGATTGATAATGACTGACGAAGAAAAAAAGAATGGTGGAATTTAACAACTACATAGATGACTTGATTAAATTTATGAATGGGGAAAACGATGACTTTGAACCGATTCCGATACCAAAGGAAGTTGATGACGAAATGCAGAAAGACCGTTTCTATTAATTGTTAAAGAAAGTTAAGGAACAACTAATATATCAATTAATAGAACAATACAAGATGTATCAGCTGGAAGGAGAAGAGAATATGATTACAAAGACACAATTCAAGGACATATGCAAAAAGGCAGCTATTTATACAATTATGAGCCATCCAGAAAGAATCAGCGATAATTGTATAAACGACGAAGAGGTAGCAGCAATCTTAGTAAGATTTTATGAAAAGATTTTTAGAAAAGTATATAGAGGCAAAGAGGAATCGAAAGAATGTATAGATATAAATGAGATAGATGAAATATACGTTATCGCATTTGATTGTCTGTACAAAGATGATGGAATAACACCAAATTATGTAATATATCAAGAAAATATGTTGTGTTTAACAAGCATAAATGCTTTATATGAAATTTTAAGAAGCAAAATCGAAGATGATTATTGCGAATTAGAAAGAGACATTGACGGCTTATTAAATATGTGGAATGACTAGTAGGGTTAAATAAAGGAGTTTATTATGCCAGACGAAGAGCTAGAAAAACGCATCAAACTTGAACTTGCACTTATTCATCAGTGCAAAGAATCTATGCAAGACCATTACAGATGTTTATGAGTGAAGTAGATCACGAAAAATATCCAGATGCAAGGCAAAATACAGGTTTGAGAATACGATGGAGGGTTAATTTATGATCGTTGGATTTTTAAGCGGATTATTTATCGGAGCAGTAGCAGGAGTGGCAGTGATGTCACTCTGTGCTGCAGCGAAAGAGAGGGTAAGAAATGACAAAGAGAGAACAGAACGAGAAGAAAAAGGAATATCTGAATAGATACAGACAAGCTGTGCGTAAATATAATTCTCTCCAGGAGCAGGAGAAGCAGTTAAGATCACAGATGGATGGACCGAAAGCAATTGAATACTCAGACATGCCCAAGGCATATAAACAAACTGATTTGTCTGACTACATGGTCCGATTGGAAAGAATACTGGATAGAATCGCAAATGAAAAGAATAAAATGCAAAAGATACAGTTAGAAATCGAAGAGAAGATCATAGATGTGATGGACGGAGAGCAGAGCAGGATATTATATCTAAGATACATCCAGTTTATGAAATGGGAAGACATCTGTGTTGAAATGGGATACAGTTGGAGACAGATACATAATATTCATTCCAAGGCATTAAATGATTTGAAGATTTCTTAAAGAGTGCACTAAAATGCACTAAAATGCATAGTAATGCACATTCATAAATGATAATATATACCCTGGAACGTTTGAAAGATAACTTAGAAGTGCCCAGTTGGGTTAATATCTCCATTATTTATTAATATAAAAAACTATGATATACTGATACAAAATCAAACAAATAGAGAGGTATTAATATGATGGAACAGGAGATTATAATCGGATTAGTTACAGGAACAGTATCAGGTATATGTGTAACACTAATTACCAACTTTATAACAAAGAAAAGAAATGAAAAAAAATTATTATATGATGCAGTTCAAGCTTATACACAATATGGATTTGAGGTAATAAAGTGTTTAAGAAGATATGAGAAGGATAATAACGATAAAGAAGCAAGAAGAAAACTAGAAGATATTATTGATAATTATCCTCAACATACAGGATTTCATTATACAAACTCTAATAGCTTGAAAGAATTTCTAGATGTCATAAATGATATAGAGTATGATATTATTTCTGAACAACTTAATGCAAAAAAAGTTTTAGAGCATTGTAGAAAAATTCAACGTATTAGATTTGACATGTTTAGAATAAAATATGATTTATTTTATAAATGGCGTAAATGATTAGAACTCGGGTGATCTTCGGACCCCGAGTCTTTTTATGCCTATTATCTAAAAATTAGACGATCAAGAAAGGAGAAGAACATGAATGAGGATATGAAGATTGGAGCTATTTTAGCTCTAGAAGGAGTAAAAGAAGAATTAATGACAGTAAGAGCAGAATTGAGAAGAAAAGGATTTGATCATAGAAAAGGATTTACAATAATTGAATCATATATAGATGATCAGATGAAAGAATTAAAACAATGTTTTAACTAAGGACCTCTAGCTCAGCAGGTCAGAGCAGTCGGCTCATAACCGATCGGTCCAGGGTTCAAGTCCCCGGAGGTCCATTTAAGAAATAAGAAAGAAGGTGGTAATGTTTGAATGAAGAAAAAAACTACATATTGGCAGAGTCTGATTACGTAGCCGGAATGAAGTATAAAGACATTGCTGCCAAGTATGGAGTCTCGATGAACACTGTGAAATCGTGGAAGAAACGATACGCATGGTCGAGGAACAAAAAGACAGGATGCATCCAAAAGGGGTGCACACAAAATAAAAAGGGTGCACACAAAAAAGAAGCCGTTGCGGAGGATGTAAGTCAGGTCGTGATCAACGATGAACTTACCGATCAGCAGCAGCTTTTTTGTTTGTATCAATCTAGGATGTTTAATTACACGAAAGCTTACATGAAAGCTTATCCAGGATGTACTTATGCATCTGCTGCCGTATTAGGAAGCAGGCTTATGAAGAATCCAGTGATCAGAAAAGAGATTGAACAGCTAAAGCAGAATCATATGAACAGAGAATTGCTAAAACAGGAAGATATCTTTCAAAAGTTTATGGACATTGCATTTGCGGATGTAACAGATTATGTATCGTTTGGGCGAGAAAATATTCAAGTCATGGGCGCTTTTGGTCCAGTAATGGTAGAAAACAAAGAAACTGGAGAGAAGGAAGTTCTCGAAAAAGAAGTCAATACTGTGAAATTCAAACAATCTGAAGATGTTGATGGAACGCTGATCACGGAAGTGAAGCAAGGAAAAGACGGAGCGAGCATTAAGCTGGTTGATAAGATGAAAGCTTTGCAATGGCTTGCAGACCATATGGATATTGCTACAGCTGAACAGAAAGCGAAGATTGAGCAGATCAGAGCTAAGACAGAACAGATCAGAAATAATGACAATGATGATGGAGAGGATGGTGTTGTAATTGTCAACGACGCACCTAAAGATATCGGATATAGTGATACCGAAATACCTTCCGATATTCAACAACAAGACAATTAAACATATCATTCTTACATCTGGTCGTGCTGGTACAAAATCAAGTTATGCAGCAATTAAAGCAGATTATCAAATTGTATCAGATAAACATGGATCAGTTGTAGTGCTCCGAAAGCATCATAATAAATTGCGTAAGACAGTATACAAGGAAATGCTTCGAGGCATTAATCGATTACAGATTTCAAAAAAGAAGTTTGCGATCACGAAATCTCCAATGGAAATAACATACAAAAAGTATGGAACAACAATTTACTTTGCAGGTTCTGACGGAATTGATGATACAAAAGGTATTATTGACGAAGATCAGCCAATCAAGTTAGTTATTCTTGATGAGTTAACAGAGTTCTTTGACGATGGAGAAGGAGAAGATGAACTTAGCAATATCGAAGCTACTTTTGTTCGTGGAAACACTGGTGGATTCCAAATGATCTATCTTTATAACCCTCCCAAAAATCCAAATGCAGCGATAAATAAATGGTGCAAAAAGATGGAGAAGAGAAAAGATTGTATCCATATCCATACAGATTACAGAGACGTTCCGACAGAATGGCTAGGACAAGATCTGATAGACAGTGCAAAGGAAATGGAAGAGTCTGATCCTAAAATGTACCGATGGGTATGGTTAGGAGAATCTGTTGGTGTAGATGAACTTATTTATTATATGTATGGAAACCGCCATCGATCGCGACCAGATAAAGACAGGAAATATGATCGTATTTATATTGGTGGAGACTATGGGCAGCAAAACGCAACGACATTTCAGGCATTTGGATTAGATACATACCAAAGGAAGTTTCCTGGTCTGGCAGAATACTATCATAGTGGTAGAGATAGTGGATATCAAAAGAGTCCATCCGAATATGCAAGAGATCTTGTTGAGCTTCTTGATGAACTACATGAAGAATATGAAAACAGAGTATTCTATATTTTTTTGGACCCATCTGCAAAAGGTTTAGCAGAAGAAATTCGAAGAGCAACTAGGAATTTACAGTATTCGGTATTGATGAGAGATGCGGAAAATAATGTTGCACTTGGAATCAGCAGAGTGCAGAAATCGTTAATCTTTGATGTGTTAAGTATTTCACCAGATCAGAAATATGCAGATGAGGAATTTGGCACTTATGAATATGATAAAAAATCAATCGAAAAAGGAAAAGAAGTTCCAGTAAAACTTTCAGATCATTGCATGGATGCAATCCGTTATGCTGTTATGGGAGCATGGGATAAAATAAAATACTGGCTTCCAAGAGATCCAGGAGAGGAGAAACAGAAGATTGAATATATTTAATTATTTCAAAAGAAAAGGAATTGATACGATCGATGCATCGTTTTATCGGAAGATTCAAGAATGGGTTAGCTGGTATAAAGGTAATGTCCGAAACTTTTCTTTTTATAAGATTTATACAGGACGCGGAACATACAAAAGATGTGAACGCAAAAGTATGGGTATGGCAAAAAAGCTTTCAGAAGACATTGCAGATCTGTTACTGAATGAAAGGGTAACGATTACTTTAGATGACGAATATACAAATAATTATGTACACAAAATTTTAAAGAATAATCAATTTATGGTTCAAGGCAACGATTACCAGGAACGTAAAGCATATACTGGTACAGTGGCGTATATCCCTTATCTTGATTCGGCAGATGTGACAGAAGATGGAGTCATTCGATCAGGAATTATAAAAATCAATTATGTTGATGGCCCCAATATATTTCCAGTAAGTTGGAATAACGGAAAGGTTCAGGAGTGTATTTTTACTTTTCCACATACGGTCAATCGAAAAAAATACATCCAGATACAGTCACATTTGATTCGGAATGATGAATATGTGATAGAAAATACGGTTTTAAAGAGTATGAGTGGAAGCCAGGAAGGTACAGAACTAAAGGAAGAAGAATGGAGACAATTAAAACCGTTTAAGAATCTTGCCAAAAGAACAAACACAGGAAGTTTAGAACCGCAATTTGTAATTGATCGCCTAAACATAACAAATAATGCAGATGCGAACAATCCGATGGGAATTGCTATATTTGCAAATGCAATTGACGTATTGAAAAAATTAGATACAGAATATGATTCTTATTATAACGAGTTTTTACTTGGTAGAAAAAGAATATTTGTTGCTCCAGAATTGTTATATAACATTGACGGAACACCGGCTTTTGATCCGGATGATGGAATATTTTACAGCTTGCCGGAAGATTATGATAAGAGTCAAGAAGGATTGATCAAGGACGTTGATATGAATCTTAGGACAGAGGAACACAGCAAAGCTATTAACGATGATCTGAATTATTTGTCGTTAAAATGTGGGTTTGGACCTAAAAGATATAAGTTTGATTCATCTGGAGTAAAAACAGCAACTGAGATCATATCTGAAAACTCCGATATGTATCGAATGATTAAAAAACATGAGATTATCTTGGAAGATGCATTGAAAGAACTGATCAGGATTATTATCCGGTTGGGTATTGTAATTGGAGAACAGTTGAATCCGGATTCTGATATTACGATTGATTTTGATGATTCGATTATTGAAGATAAGGAAACTGAGCGCAAACAAGATATGCAGGATGTGAGTGCTGGAATCATGCGGCCAGAGGAATATAGAGCAAAATGGTATGGTGAAACAATCGATCAGGCAAAAAACAATCTTCCAGAGCAAAATCAGGTGATGGAGTAAAATGAAAAATGAATATAAAAATCGGATGGCAAATAAGATTGCAGCCCATTATGTTGAACTCGAGGAAAGGATTATTCAGGATATTGTCAGGAGAATTGTAAAAACTGGAGAGGTTACAAGTACCGCAGATTGGCAGATCAATAGATTGAAGATCATAGGATATTCATCAGAAGACATTGAGAAGATGTTGAAAACAACATTGAATAAAAGCTATCCGGAAATGTTTGAACTATATGACAAAGTGATCAACTGGGAATATGTTCGAAACAAAGATCTGTATGAACAGGTAAATGCAGAGTACATACCATTTGAAAAAAATAAGCATCTAAATCAAGCGATTAATGGGATAGCGCAACAGTCGTTGGAAGATCTTGAAAATATAACTAGGTCGCTTGGATTTTATTTAGATATCAATGGAAAAAAGACTATGACTCCGTTATCACAGGTATATACAGAACATCTTGATCGTGCATGTTTCGATATTGTTTCTGGAGCGTTCGATTATAACAGTGTTTTGAGAAGAACTGTGACACAATTGACCAACAGTGGATTAAGAACAATAGACTATGCATCAGGTTGGCATAATAGAGTAGATGTTGCAGCAAGACGTGCAGTTATGACAGGGCTGAGTCAGATTACAGGAAAGATCACAGATTATAATGCAAAGAAGCTAGGAACAGAATATTTTGAGGTCGCATGGCACGCAGGAGCACGTCCTACACATGCAGTATGGCAGGGGAAGGTCTGGACAAAAGAACAACTTGTATCAGTTTGTGGACTTGGAACAGTTACAGGGCTGCTAGGTGCGAATTGCTACCATGAGTATTATCCGTTTTTCCCAGGAATATCAGAACGCAACTGGACCGATCAGTGGTTGGAAGAGAAGAATCAGGAAGAAAACAAACCGAAAGAATTTCAAGGAAAAGAATACACGGTTTATGAAGCAAAACAGCGGCAAAGACAAATGGAGACAGCTATGAGAGCTCAACGCGAGAAGGTAAGAGCACTTCAAAAAGGGAAAGCAGATCAAGATGAGATTCTGGCACATAAGATGAAATATCAGGGACAATTAAATGAATATGCGAGATTTTCGAAAAAAATAGGACTTAGACAAGAACGAGAGCGTATTTATCTAGATATGAAAGGAAGAGTAGCGCCTGATCTTAGAAAATTTATTGCAAAGAGCACAGGGAATGATATAATAAAATCAGGAGCGATAAATGGGGCACTTACAGATAAAAATGACCCATTATATACCAGAAGAGACGCACACGCTAACAGATATTATGAATCAATGCGTAATAGTCGGAAGAGTAATATCATTGATCACATTGCAAATAATACCGGAATCTCTAAAAAGAGCATAAGTAAGATATATGATCATGTTTTTATAAATGAATATGAATTAAGTGGTGGAAAAAGAAGATTTGATCCAGATTATTATATGGCTGAATCATTTAGAAGATTGAGAGAGGGAAAAAATATTCAGAAGCACGATTTGATAATGTTAAAGCATGAACGTTTAGAGTACGAATTAATGAAAAAATTACACTTGAAATACGATGAAGCCCATAAAATTACAGAAAGAAAGTATAATTATCAAAAGGCGTTAAATAAATTTTTGAAAGAATATAATTTATAGGAGGTGGAAGAAATGTTGAGACTTGAGTTGTTGGAAATCACAGAAATATCAGTAAAATATAAGTACTATCCGGAAAGTTCAAAGGAATATGGAATCATTGCTGTAGATAGAATATCAAGAGAACGAAGCATTGAAAAGCTTTTGCCTGAATACGGAAGTAATTATCCGGCCCATGCATTTAGAAGAATCGAAGAATATTTGACAAATAATAAATTTCAAGAAGAAGATCTTGTCGCTTGGTATTAATACCGCTAGTTATTTTTATGGCTAGTGGTATTTTTATACCCATTTTTAAGAGAGGAGAAAGGACAATGATTGTAAGCACAGTAACCTATTACATTATTCATTAGGAGGTGATCCAAGGAATCTCCCACCGGCAGGGAACGACCGGACAGAAAAGGAAGTGATGTTGTGATAACTATAAGCATAAGACAAGATGGGATAGAAATGAAAGGTCATGCTTGTAGAAAAGAGAATGATGGAATTGATAGAGCATGTACAGCTGTATCAGCATTGACATGTAATTTGATTAATTCAATGAACGATCTAACAGATGATAAGATTGAATCAGAAGCACATAGTGGTCTTACTATGATCAAATGGCGAGAATTATCCGATAAAGGGAAATTATTAGTAGATTCATGGTTTTTGGGAATTGCTGATATCAATCAGGAATATAACTGCATACAATTTATTTAAGCATCCGAAAGGGTGTTTTTATTATGTCCAAAACATGAAGACATAAAAAGCATTGGTAATAACACTCATATATGGAGGGAAAACATGAGAAAAAGAATGTATTTACAGCTTTTTGAGGACGGCACAGGAGCTGGCTCTAATGGACAGGGCGGAAATAATGCCGGGAATGGTAACGGCAACCAGGGAAATGCCGGAGAAACAGGAAATCAGGCAACATTTAGTTATGCACAGGCAGAAGAGATTGCGCAAGCGAGAGCAGAACGTGCAGAAAGATCAGCTTTAAAATCATATTTTCAGCAACAGGGCATGTCAGAGGACCAGGTTACACAGGCAATTGCTGATTATAAAGCACAGCAGAAAAAGAATCAGCCAAATGTAACTCAGATGCAGCAGGATCTTGCAGATGCAAGAAATGAAGTACAGCAGATGAAAAATGAGAAGCTTTTAACTGCAAAGGGAGTAAAAGCGGATGATCTTGACTATGTGTTATACAAAGTTTCCAAAATGACAGATGAAAAAACAAGTTTTGAAAAGGCAGCAGATAAATATTTGAAAGAGAATCCAAGATTCACATCAGGATCAGGGTATCGAGTTTCAACATCAACAGGGAATACATCAAACGGATCCGTGGAAAATGTAAATGCTACGATCAATGATGCAATTCGATCTGCAGCCAGAAGATAATGGAGGTATGAAATGTTTAAGAGACGAATGAACTTAAGATTATTCGATACAGATGCAAATGTGATCGATCGTAGTGGAGCAGAGTCGTTAATTCCTACACAGGAAGCGAATGAGATTATTCAGGGAACAATTACGCAGTCAGCAGTGCTTTCAAGAGGGCGCAAATTAGCTAATATGACAAGTAGACAGTACAAAATGCCAGTACTGGATATGCTGCCAATCGCTTATTTTGTAAATGGTGATACTGGGCAGAAGAAAACTACCAAACAGGCATGGGATAAGAAATTTATCACAGCAGAAGAGATTGCAGTGATCGTACCGATTCCAGAAGCTGTGTTAGATGATGCGGAATATGATATCTGGGCAGAAGTTAAACCAAGAGTTACAGAAGCTTTCGGTAAAGTGATTGATGGTGCAATCTTATTCGATGTGGACAAGCCATCGACATGGAGAGATGGAGTAGTTACAACAGCAACAAAAGCGCAATCTGTTGTAACACTTGGAGCAAGTGATAATTTGTATGATAAGATCATGGCAGAAGAAGGTGTGATCGCCAAAGTTGAAGACAGTGGATATTTTGTAAACGGTCATATGGCTGATATCTCTATGCGGGCAAAATTAAGAGGATTAAAAGATGCAGATGGAAATCCAATTTTTAAATCTGATATGCAGGGCGCAACATCTTACAGCTTAGATGGATCTCCAATGAATTTCCCAAACAATGGAGCTTTTGATAAATCGAAGGCATTAATGATTTCTGGAGATTTTAGTCAGCTGGTTTATTCAATTCGCCAGGATATCACGTTTAAACTGTTCACAGAAGGTGTTGTGCAGAATACAGATGGAACGATTGCATATAACTTAATGCAGAATGACATGGTGGCACTTCGTGCAGTTATGAGATTAGGATGGGAAATTCCAAATCCGATCAATGCTCTGAAAACTGATAAAACAAAGAGATGTCCATTCTCAATCCTGAAAGTAGGAGAATAAAAGAAAGAAGGTGTGATCTATGTACGTAACGTATTCATATTACAAAGAACAGTATGTTGGATCACTTCCGGAAGAAGAATTTATCAAAGCGGAACGATGGTCAGAAGCGTATATTCGCAATCTGACCTACATCCGTGGAGATATCTTTGCATCAGATCTTGATATGATAAGAGATGCTGTATGTGCAGGTGCAGAGGTATATGCATCTTACAGAAGGAAACAGGAATCTAATAATGGTATGCAAATTAAATCTGAATCAACCGATGGTTATAGCGTTACTTATGTGAACGAACAGACAGATGGTCAGACATTGGAAGAGTTGATGCAGAAAAAAGCATATGAAGCAGTAAAAATGTATTTATTGCCAACAGGATGGCTGTCAAGAAAAGTGAGGTGTTGTGATGATAACAAACAGTGCTGTAACAGTTTATAGCCGTCAATATGATAGCGAAAAACGATTAGACATCTGGGAAAGAACATATGTCAAGGATGCATGGTGGCATGAAGCAGAATCTTCTGCAATTACATCCGAAGGATTGAAAAGAGCTGACACGTTTGTGATCAGAATACCTGATACTACGATAAATATAAAAAAAGATGATTATCTTGTAAAAGGAATCTGTGATATTGATATGGCAACAGCTAAGGACCTGAAAGGAACAGAATGCTGCAAAGTCACATCTGCAAATTATAACACATTTGGTGCAAATCCACACATAAAGGTAGGTGGTGTGTAAATGGCACAAAAAAGAAATATTGTGATCAAAACACCAAGAGGCAGTATTTACACAGTAAAAACAGCAAATGGATCCGTGACAGCTAAGATGGAATGGAATCATGGATTTTCTGGACAAAAGAGTGCAAGCTTTGGAGAAGCCCAGGAGTTTGTCGATTCAGAATGTATCAGAAGGATGAATCCGGAGACACCGAGGCTGTCAGGTGCTTTGATCAAGTCTGCGACACTGGGAACAGTGATCGGATCAGGAGAGATCAACCAGATCACGCCATATGCACGCAGGCAGTATTACGAGCATAAAGAAAAGTCACGTTGGTTCGAACGTATGAAAAACAGGCATAGAGACAGTATTCTGAAAGGAGCACAAAAATATGCAGGAAGCTAATATAATTGATTCCATCCGATCGTTCATATTAACCTGTCCGTTTCTGGATAACTACAGAGTAAACGTGGATCACTTGTCAGAAGATATGAGTTATTCTGTTGATCCACTTCCATGTGATCCTGTGTTGCAAAAATACGTTGATGGTGGCAAAAAGAAACAGTTTCAATTTGCTTTTACCAGCAAGGAGCAGTATGACGAAGATGCAAGGATCAATATTGAAAACAGTGGATTCTATCAGGCGTTTGAGGAATGGATGGAGCAGCAGACGGATAAAGGAGAGATGCCGGAACTCAAAAATGAGAAACAGCATCCATATGAATTACAAACACTAAACAGCGGCTATCTGTATGATGCAGAGGGTGAACATGCCCAGTATCGTATAGAATGCCGCCTTCTTTATATACAGGAGGTATAAGACAAATGGAAAAGGCTAAATTAGTAAGACGTAGCCAGAGGGTTGCGTTCTATGGTGTTCCAGTTAGTGATGGTGAAGTTACAACGTACAACAGAATGGAACACTTTACAACGTTAACAGATGGAAAGAACCCGATCACATACGAAAGACAGTACGTGGACAAAGACAGTCAGGATTCTGACGTAACAGGATACGGAACAACTTTAGAATATGGATTCGATCATCATAAAAATGATCCAGTTCTTGCGGATCTTGCAAAAGTTCAGGATGATGAACTGACCGGAGAAATGAGAGATATCGTTGTGGTTGATTTGTTCGATAAGGGAGAAACAACGAAAGATGATGAGTTTGTAGCACGAAAGAGAACATATTCCATTCTTCCAGACAGTTCTGGAGATGGAACGGATGCATTACAGTATTCAGGAAGCTTTTCTGTGAAGGATGATATCGTAAAGGGATATGCGAAAGTATCTGCAGACGGAAAGACTTGTACATTCAGCGAGACAGCTACACCCTAATGTAGCTGTCGTTGAACAGGCAGCAGAAGTAGAAGATGAAGACAAAAAGGAGATTGAGCCATGAGCCAGAATGATAAGAACGAAAGAATTTGGAAGATCAACGGTCTTGAATTAGAATTAGATCTGGAAGATGCAGACGTGTTTGAAAAAACGATGAAAACATTTGAACAGATGGATGAAGATGGAAGAAACATTGATAAGGCGGGAAAAATGCCAGAATTTATCAAGAGATACTGTGATATTTATTACAATGCATTTGATCGTATTTTCGGAGAAGGTACAGGAGAAAAAATCTTTAGTGGAAAGAAAAATATGAGAAACTGTGACGAAGTTTGGGATTCATTCCTTGGATTTATGCAGGTAGCAGTTAAAAAAGCAAATGCAAGAAGATTACAGTTAAGTGGTAAATATATGCCAAACAGAGATCAGAACAGGGGACAGAGAAGGAAGAAAAGAAAAAAGAATTTTAACACATATAACGGTGGTAAAAACCGATGAATCCCTTATACGAGCCGCTCCCTGATTATGTGATTGCAAATGGAAAGAAGGTCAGAATTGTAACAGATTTTCGTGAGTATATAAAACTCATGGATCTGCTGAAGGATGAAGAGGTTGAGGAAGCAGAGAAGAAGCAATTGCTTGCATGTTGGTTTCTTGATGATCCCGGTCCTGACTTTGAGGGATGTTTGCAGGCATTGACGGATTTTGTAATAAATTACAAGGAAACGAAGGTATCAGAGGGAGAAGAAGATAACAACGAAGAAGATACGAAACATAACCAAGTGATCTCATACAATCAGGATGCACCATATATCATATCCGGATTTTTAGAGTGTTATGGTATCGATCTGACAGAAATACCATATATGCACTGGTGGAAGTTCAAGATGCTGATTGATGGCATGAATGAAGATTGTGAGCTAAAAAAAAGAATGGGTTATAGAAGTATTGATCTTAACCAGATAAAAGATAAAGAAGAAAGAGAAAGGATCAGGAAGATTCAAAAGCAGATAGCGATCATTGACTATGAGGTCACAAGTGAGGAAATCGGAGATGCTTTTGGAAATATGATGTTTTAATGATTATGAAGATAAAAGAGATCCCATTTGAAAGAAAATGGTATTCATGCCCACATTGCGGTGCACATCTGCTGATCTATGACAACACAGCTCAAAGCAATAATGTGTTCTTAAAATGTAAAAAATGTGGGAACGAGGTAGAAATAAAAATTAAAAATTAGTGCATAAGTGAGCCATTGAGCCGTGCATATTCGAAAGGAGAATATACATGGGTTACGATGGCTCTTTAAAATTTGATACAAAAATTGATGAATCCGGATTTAATGCCGGAGTGTCCAAGATAAGCAGTGCTGCAAAGAAAGGTCTAGCTATAACAGCAGGAGCAGTTGCTGGTGTGGGTGCTGCCTTGGGTGCTATGACAAAACAATCATTAGATTCTGTATCAAAACTAGAACAGAATGTTGGCGGTGTTGAGACTTTATTTAAGAAAAGTTCTAAAACAGTCATAGCTAATGCAAACAAAGCTTATAAGACTGCTGGAATGTCCGCAAATGAGTATATGCAGAATGTAACAAGTTTCTCTGCATCGTTATTACAGAGCTGTGCAAAGAATACTGATAAAGCGGCAAAAGTAGCTGATATGGCTATGATTGATATGTCTGATAATGCGAATAAGATGGGAACCAATATGGTGGATATCCAAAACGCTTATCAGGGATTTGCGAAGCAGAACTATACAATGTTGGATAACTTAAAACTTGGATATGGCGGAACCAAGACAGAAATGGAAAGATTGCTTGCGGATGCATCCAAGATATCAGGTGTTAAGTATGATATCAACAATCTTGCAGATGTATATAATGCAATCCATATCATTCAAAAAGAGTTAGGTATTACAGGAACGACATCTAAGGAAGCAGCAACAACGATCGAGGGATCAATGAACAGTGCAAAGGCTGCATATGATAATTTCTTAAATGGTTCAGGATCAGCGGAAGAGCTTGCAGATTCCATAGCAGTAATGATGGAGAACATCGGAAAGAATCTTGGAGAGATCATTCCACGTTTGGCAGCTACAATCCCGGAACTTTTTAGTACATTATGGGATGATATGAAAAGCGAGATGCAACAAGGTGTTCAGGTTGGAGCCGAAATGATCACCAGTATTCTCTTAGGTATAACAGAAGGGATACCTGATTTCTTATCTGTATGTGGTCAGGTTATTATGTCGTTGGCAGGTTCAATAAGCTCTGCATCACCTCAACTTATTACTGCAGCAGGAACGGCAATACTTGCACTTGGGTCTGGAATCATGCAGGCATTGCCACAGATGATCAGTTATGGAGTGCAGATCATAACGCAGATAGGAAACGCAATATCACAAGCAGCACCAGAACTTATACCTAAAGCAATTGAAGCCTTAGCTCAATTTGCTCTTGGTTTAATTTCTGCATTGCCACAGTTGATCACTGTTGGAATCCAGATGATTACATCATTAGCACAAGGCCTGATCAATTCGATTCCTTTATTGATTGAGTATGTGCCACAGATCATCAATTCATTTTGTGCAGCGATAGACACAGGATTACTTCAATTGATTGCCGCAGGTGTAAAAATCATTGCAAATCTTGTTATTGGAATTGTTCAGGCTATTCCGCAGTTGATTGATGCTTTACCGCAGATCGTACTTGCTATTTATAATGTATTTATGCATATTAATTTGCTTAGTGCAGGAGCTAATATCATAAAAACGTTAGCAAGTGGCTTAAAAAGTTCAGGTGGCAGTGTAATATCAGCTGCACAGAACATAGTTAAGTTTATCTGGAATCAGTTGGTAAAAACCGATTGGGTAAATCTTGGCAAAATGCTGATTCAGAAGTTAGTTTCTGGAATTAGAGGAATGGGCGGAAGTGCAGGAAGTGTTGCACGATCAATCGGACAGAAGATTTTTACAACAATATCTAATGTAAATTGGCTTAGCTTAGGAAAGACTGTTATATCAAAACTTATATCCGGACTACTTAGTTTATTAGGCAGAATGGGAAGTGCTGCTAAGAGTCTGGGAACAAAAGCCGTAAGTGCATTCAAAGGAATTAACTGGGGAAGCGTTGGATCAAACATCGTAAAAGGTATCATTGGCGGTGTTGGTGCGATGGCTGGATCTTTATTAAGCAAAATGCAAGGACTTGCAAGTAGTGCCTTAAAGGCGGCTAAGAAAGCATTAGGAATCAAATCGCCTTCTAGAGTATTCAAAAAAGAAATTGGAAAACATATTGTAACTGGAATTATAAGCGGAGTTAACGCAGAGCAGAAGAACCTTAAGAAGACAATGGAAAAGCTCTGTGATTCAGCTGTATTATCTGCCAAGAAAGCATCCGCAAAAGGAAACTTTGAAGATATTGGAAAAACATTCAAAGACGGATTAGAATCTGCAATCGATACGCAAGTTTCAAAAGCAACAACATCCGGAAAGAATTTGATTAATAAAGAGATTAAATCTGGAAAGAATAAAGAAACAGCAAAATACGATAAGCAGATCAAGAGCTTAAATAAGCAGATTAAAAAAGCCAAGAAAGATAAGAAAAGTACAAAAGCATTAGAAAAACAGCTTGCCCAGGTTAAAAAGAAGAAAAAAGCGATCACAGATTCTTATACAAATCTAGGGAAAGCAATGATTACTGCATATAGCAATGCATTAAAGCAGCAGGGCGAGAAGATCATATCACAGGCAGAAAAGCAGATTGAAGAATTGTCCAAAGAGTATCAGGAAAAATATGACGATCTGATCCAGAAACGCAGTGACATGATTTCTAAGTTAAGAAGCACAGGATCATTGTACGATCTGGATGGGAACTTGGAAGCGATAAAGAATTATCAGAACAGGATAAAAGCATTAAAGAATAAAATCCCAGATTCTCTAATGGAACAGATTCTTGGTATGGATGTAGCAAATGCGAACGACTATATGGAATACTTGCAGTCTTTAAGCACAAAAGACTTTAAGGAATACATAAGTAAATGGAATGAGATTTACAATGGATCTGATACGTTTGGAAAATCGTTCTTTAAGGACGATATAAACAATCTTGGAGAAGAATATAAGACAGCACTCACAGAGAAGCTAAACAGCTTAAAGCAGCAGTTGAATCAGATTGGTCAAAATTCTATGAAGGGATTCATTTCAGGAATGAAATCCCAGACGAAGGGAATGACCAAAGCTGTAAATTCTATGTGCGATCAGCTGATTAAAAGTATGAAGAAGAAATTAAAGATCAAATCTCCATCCAGAGTAGTGAGAGATAAGATTGGTAAATATCTTCCTTTAGGACTGGCAGCAGCGTTCACTAAGTACATGCCAGAAGCAACAAGCAAAATGGGAAAAGATATAGATGTCTCACTGGCAGCAATGCGTAAGAAAGTAGAATCTGTAGAATATCCAAAGCCAGATACACCAAATTATAACGGACCAGGAGGTGATCAACCTGTTGTGATCGTAAAAGATGATAAACCAATAGAAGTAAATGCAGAGATTCATACAACAGTTGATCTTGATGGAAAGACATTAGGAAAGCAAGTAACACCATACGTGAACAAAAACCTTGGAGAAGAACAGACAAAAGCAGAAAGGAGAAATTGATAATGTTTGATGTAAAAATAGGCGATTACAGTATGTATGAAGATTTTGGATTGCAGGCGTTATCAATTGATCCAGGATCTGCCGAAGTAGATGAGAAATTTAAGGAAATACCAGGGCGTAACGGAGATTTAGATCTTACAGATGCCCTTACAGGGTTTCCAGTGTACAAAAATGCAAGTATGAAACTGACATTTGATTTTAAGGATGGCAATTACGATCTATGGTTAGCACGTGCAAGTGAGCTACAAAATAAGCTGCATGGTAAACGTATGAAAGTGATCCTTGGAAACGATTCATTTTACTATGAGGGAAGAGTTTCTGTTAGTACAGAGAAGATAAATAAGTATTACAGTAGCGTTGAGATTACAGTGAATCGTGATCCCTATAAATTAGAACTTAATTCATCATTAGAGGACTGGTTATGGGATGAATTTGATTTTGAGACAGGAATTATAAGGGAATATGGAAATCTACAAGTAAATGGAACGTTAGAATTTGTTATACCAGGAAGAGCAATGAGAGTGATACCGGTCTTTGAGTGTAGCGAGGAAATGACAGTAAGTTATAATGGCACAACGTATAATCTGCCAAAAGGAAAGAGTCAGTCTCCAGATTTATTATTGGGAGAAGGAGATAACATTCTTGTATTCAAAGGAAATGGAACAGTTTCAGTAGATTATCGTGGAGGTAGCTTGTAATGTATAAAGTTAAAATTGGAGATAAGTATTTATATCATCCATGGGATAAAACACGGCAGATCAATGATCCTAAGCTTGATACAGAGTTAAACAAAAATGGATCATTTGAATTTGCAATATATAAAGATAATCAGTTTTACGATTCATTCAGGAAATTGAAAACAATTATCAAAATAATTGATTTTGATACAAATGGAAATGAGAAAGAAATATTTTGTGGCCGTGTGATGAACGAAGAAATTGATTTTGAAGGAGAGAAGACAATTAAATGTGAAGGAAACATGGCATATCTTCTTGATTCAATCCAACGTCCTTACAAGGGCGAGTACACACCAGAAGAACTTTTTAAATTATATATTGAAAGTCACAATGGACAGGTAGAAGCAGAAAAACAATTTAAGGTTGGAAACATAACAGTAACCGGAGAAAAAACAAAATATGATGAAAGTGATTATAAGGATACAAGAACAGCGATCGATGAAAAACTGATAAATGTATATGCCGGATACATAAGAACAAGAAAAGAAGATGATGGATATTACATAGATTATTTACAAGAATATGATGATGAAGAAGGACAGGAAGTCTCATTTGGCGAAAACATTTTAGACATTACACAATATATAAAAGCGGATGATATAAAAACATGTATTATCCCACTGGGAGCTACAAATAGTGCAACAGGAAAGCCTATAACGATCGCAAGTGTAAACGATGATGTAGATTATATTTACGATCAGGCAGCAGTTGAAAATTTTGGAAAAATCTTTGGCACAGTATCATATTCAGATCTGGAAAGCCCATTGCAATTATTGGAAAAGGCAAAAGAAGATATAAAGGATCTAGTTAATTTGTCGATCACAATAGAATTAACGGCAATAGATTTAAAAGATTTGGGATACGATGTTAAGAAAATAGATATAGGAGACAAGATCCCGGTCAGATCAAAGCCACACGGAATCAACTCATATATGCAGGTGAGTAAGATAAGCAAAAATCTGAAAGCAGTGGATGATTGTAATGTAACATTAGGATCATCATTAAAAACGCTGATAGAAAACCAGAACACATACAATAACGGAATTAAAAACGCAGAAGCAACAGCAAACGGAGTAGTAGAAAAGGCAGCAGTTGCAGAAAAGAACGCAACGGCAGCAGCAGATGCAGCACAAAGTGCAACAAAAACAGCAGAAGCGATAAAAGAAAGTATTGGAGATCGAACAGTAGGTAATAAATACGGAAATGTTCCTTACATAGCGAGTGATGGAACAATGCAAGCGGGGAAAACAATAGAATTTCATTCGAGCGATAATTATCCAGAAAGTGATGGAGCGTTATATGTCGAGGATGGAGTTCTTTATTTTTGTGATAAAACAGGAACAATTAAAACAATTCAGATGCAGGAGGTAAGCAATGGCAAAAATACAGGAATTACTGGATAATTTGTTACACAAGAAGTTTGGACGAGATGTACGGCAAAACATCCACGACAGCATTGAGCAATGCTACAAAGATGCGACAGGGCATCCAGACTCGGTTGCTGCGGTTATAAAAGAAAACAAAGAAATGCAAGAGCATTTGGATAATACGCCATATATGTTCCTGGAAGAAGAAGAGAAAGATCTTCCAGTATACACGATTGATGATACTGAGATATCAGTAGCGTCTACATGGAGTAGCAAAAAGATCAATGGAAAAATTCAGGAGGTTTTTCAAAATGCCAGTAACGGAAAAAATAAACTTGCCACCGCTATTGGCAATGGAGCAACGGCAGATATGACATGGGATCAGTTGGCAGGTAAGGTATTACAGTTCAATTATCAGCATAAGTCGGGTGAGGGAATGGTGTATTTTGATAAAGCTTTTAATAATGTAGTAGTTTGGATTATCGCTGGAGGAAACTATGGAGAAGATTGGACAGGATTTTGTGCAATAAAGCATATGGAAGGTGCAACTAAAGATGAATATGAAATAAAAGCTGGAACTGATGACGTATCATCTTATGGAATTAAAAGTGATGGAAGCCAGGCATATGCAAAAACATATCCCGCGAATGAGACTCATAATACTTGCTATTACTACTGTTATCAGATTGGATATAACTAGGAGGGAGAACGATAATGGGAAAGAATGGAATTCTAAAAAATAAAGCGGGTGAACAGATTTTTCCAGCAACGACAGCTGATCAGGTAGCTTGGAATGATCGTATGAATCTTAAGCAAGCAATATCGGAAAAACTGGGAGCCCCATATGCTGCAAGTACTGTATCTAGCATGACTGATAAAACAAGAATATATGTCTATACTGGAAGTGAATCTGGATACACGAAAGGAAACTGGTATTACTGGAATGGCAGTTCCTGGGTGTCTGGTGGAGTTTATAACAGTGTGGCAGTGGAAACAGATAAGACGTTAACTGTAGCAGACAAGGCAGCAGATTCGGCGATAGTTGGGCAGCAGATTGGCGAACTAAATGAATCTATAGAACAGCTAAAACAGGGCGGAGAAACTGGTTCTGGAACGGGATTTTCCGCAGAAGCGATTAACAAATTGGAAGAAGTAGGAAATTATCTTACATACACTACTGCCGATGGCGGTTCGAAATGGAAAGAATTAATTTCGATTTTAAGAAGTGGTTCTGGTGGAAGTGGTTCTGGTGGAAGCGGTTCTGGTGGAAGTGGTTCTGGTGGAAGTGTAACGACAGAAGTTCCGAAAGATGGCTTATTGAGTTACTTTGATTTAAGAAATAGCGAACCTACAGTAGATACAAGCAAAGGGAAAACATCATACTTGGCAACAGTAGGATCAGGATGCTTGTTTACATGGAGTGCAACGTCACATACAACAAGTGACAAATACGGAACGAAGATGGCAAGATCAATTCTATATGATAAATACGGTGGAACAACAACAAGTAGTTGCGGAACAGCATTTACGTGGTGCTTCATAGGGTACAATGGTTTGATGGCATCGCGTAGTTATATTGCATTGTCTAACATTACGGCATTTTGCGTAAATCCAACATATAATACATCATCATCAACAACAAGATTAGGAGCAACAGATGTTAGTGGAAGCTCAAAATCAGGATATACAACAGTGTTTGTTGTTGTAGATGGAGATAATCTAAAAATATATGTTAATGGTGAACTGTATAAAGAATATAATGGGGCAGATTATTCGGACTTTAAAAGTTGGTACAGCAAGTTAGAAGTCGGAGCTATTGTAACAAATGCAGATAACTACTTTACAGCAATGGCAATTTATAATAAAGCATTATCAGCGGTAGAACTAACAGAAGTACAGGCGTATTTTGAAACATTGGAGGTGGCATAATGGCATTGTACGACATTAATGGAGTTGAAATTGCATCTGGTGGAACCGAGTCCTCTGGCTTTGATGTTACAGATTACGCATTATTTACCGACAATGAGGGTTCAGCAAGACAGGCAATTTTGACATATAAAGGAAAGCGGTTATATCCTAAAAATTACAATGACCAAAGACTCGATAAGATAAAAATCTATAATGGAGGATTGATGATAAGTTTAGGTGATTCATACACTGCATATCTTAATAAATTTTTCGATGCATTTGCTGTAAAACATGGATTAGTGCAGAAAAATGTTGGTCTTGCATCATCAAAAATTGCAAGACCAGAGGGAGAGGGATTGGATACGATCAAGTCATTTGTAACCAGGCTTGATGGACTTATTGCATCTTTTCCAATAACAATAAATGACACTGTCTATAAGATTACGGACGTTAAACTTATAACATTTATGGGTGGAGCGAATGACTGGACAACAGTTGACGACTCGCAAGGTATAAACAGAATCGGAGACAGATATAGTACTGATAAAGGACAGATTTATGGTGCTACAAAATATTGTTTCCAGACTTTACAGAGTACGTTTCCGACTGCCGATATAATCTGCATACTTCAGCCGAACAATGCCGATAACTCCGATTTTTGTGTTATGGAATCAAAAGAAAAAATTGTAAAAGAATGTGCAGAAATGTTTTCAATACCAATTTGTGATTGTTGCTTTGATTTTTACAGTCCTTCAAATACAACAGAACTTACGAAATATTGGCGGGATGATAAACTACATTTAAGTGATGATGGGCATCAGGCTTTGATTGATAAATTGGAAACAACACTAAATACACTACCTTATTATAAATCTAGTTAAAGATAAGATTACTACCATTACCTTGTGGACACACCAGCTAAGAGTGCAATCTTTAAGAAAATAAGGGTACACAAGCAGACGTTAGTTAGCTACAATGATTTAAGCGAAAAAGGAGAAGAAATAAATGAAAATACGAGCAAGGCCCTAAGAGGTCTTATTTTTATGCAAAAAATATAACCAGAAAGGGACAAAATGGAAGAGTATTTAACCAGGCAAGAACACCAGGAATTCAAGGAAGGACTTGAAAAAGAAAATCATCGTCAAGATAAGCGAATTGAAATTCTTGAAAATACAGTCAGGCAGATTAATGATCTGACTTTGTCTGTACAAAAATTAGCGACTAACATGGAAGGTATGCTATCTAAACAGACAGAACAAGGGAAACGACTTGAAGAATTAGAAAACAGAGACGGCGAAAAATGGAGACAAGTAACAGGCTATGTTATCACAGCTTTGATCGGTGCAGTGTTTGGCTTTGTCTTCAAGCAAATTGGAATGTGAGGTAATAGATATGTTTAAAAATACAGTGTTAAAAGTTAGCGTAGACACAAAAAAATGGATGAAAGCAGCTGCGATCAGAGCAGTTAAGACTATGGCACAGACAGCAGTATCATTGATTCCAGCAGCGCAGATGATTCAGGAAGTTGACTGGAAGGTTGTGATTGGCACAGCTGCACTTGCAGGAGTAGCTTCTGTGTTAACGAGCATCGCAGGAATTCCAGAATGTGAGGAAGAATAGGAGGCATAAGAGTATGGCAGTATATAATATTCATGGCGGACATAACCCAGCAGGTAAGATCGCATGTGGAGCGAGCGATCTACTGGATGAATCAAAGGAAGATAGAAAGATCTGCAAAGAGGTTGTAAGGCTACTAAAAAAGAAAGGGCATAAAGCATACAACTGCACAGTTAGCAACGGAACAAGTCAGAATGATGTGCTTAAAAAAATATGTGCAAAATGCAACAAGAGAAAAGCCGCACTCGATGTATCGATCCACCTGAATAGTGGAAGAAATGATCGAAAAGGAGATAAAAAGATAGCGGGCACAGAAATCTGGTGTACAAAAGAAGAGGGCATTAAAAAGACAACAGGAAACAGAATCCTGGCAAATATGAAAAAGCTGGGATTTACAAACCGAGGAATCAAAACAACAGGCAATTTATACTACCTGAATCACACGATCAACAAAGCGATCCTGATCGAAGTATGCTTTGTGGATGATCGAGATGACTATAATCTTTATAAAAAAGTAGGGTACAAAAAAATTGCAAAAGCAATTGCAGACGGAATCACGGGATAAAATTAAATAAAAAAAACGCCGAGCTATCAACCTCGACGCCATAAAAACATAGATTAAAACCTCTGTCTTAATTTAATATGCTTACCCAATTATATCATACGAACCTTACAACCACAAGATATTGTGGTCCCAGAAATAAAAAATCTAGATATGACGTATCAATTGCACAGAAAAATGTGTATAATAGATATGTAATAAAACGTATTTAGAAGCAGTTAGAAGTCACTAGAAGTTGTTGCTTATTAAAAAGTAACGGCTTTTTTGATATTTTGGGAGGTGAAAAATTATGTATAGTGCAGTAGATGTAGCAGATTATATTGTGGACAGATGTGCAGGATTGGGCCGACCAGTATCTAATTTACAATTACAAAAAATATTATACTATGTACAATTGAATTTTTTAAGAAGATTTGATGAATGTGCTTTTTGGGATGATATTCAAGCATGGAGACATGGACCAGTAGTAAAAGAAGTGTATTATAAGTATAATATTTTCGGGAGACATGCAATTGTACCAAGAATTATGCAGAGTACAGAGGGACTGTTTTCAGCAAGAGATAAGAATTTAATAGATAATGTAACAGATGCGTGTATCGCGTTAGATCCATGGGAGCTAGTAGAGAGATCACATAAAGTCGGAGGACCATGGCATCAAAGTTTTAATGGAAATTTTGATAAGGTAATACCGAAGGAAGTGATGAGAAATTATGTACGAAGCTAATGATGATAACATATTTCTTGATGGTGAAGATTTTAATAATGATAATAAAACAAGAAATTATGATGAAAACGATTACAGTGTATCTACAGAAATAGCACATATGGTTATAGAAATAGCAAATGATAAAGATGTTAGAGGAAATAATCTACAATTTATATATTATAGATTGTATGATTTGTATTCAAAAGGAAATAGGCATTCGTATTCTGTAATCTCTGCTGCGATTCAACAAAATATGAAAGAGGAAACAGGTTTCATAATTAGATTACAACAAAATATGGATGCATTTTTACAATTAGTGCAAAAGAATCTAAGAGATGATAAGGCAGATAAGAGTATAGAATCATCTTTTAATAAGTTATATGATCACGTAATGTTGGAATGTAATAGGATGGGTTATATAGCCGAGATTAGCAATGATCTTAAAATGCAGCAAGATATTGTAGAAAAACAAGTTAAATCTGCAGTTATGGACATTAAAAAATTATATGCTGATTTAATAGGAATCGTATCTATATTTGTTGCGATATTTGCATTGATTACAGTAAACGCTAATATTGCATTTAAACTAACAACAACCAATATGAATGAGATATTCTGGGGAATTATAGTTATGAATGTGTTTGTTGTTTTATGTATAATAGCATTGCTAGGTGCAGTGAGAAAGCTAATTATAGATAAATTAACAGAAGTAAGGTAACTCAAAAATCACAAATAAAGGCTGTAGGAATGATTTAATTTCTACATTATTACTACAAAAACACCCAACAAACTACATAAAACCGTACTTTACGGCTTATATCGAGGAAGCTGCTAAAGCAGGTAAATTCTAAGAATTGAACAATAATTCAAAGAAACTCATAATAAAAAATAGGCACTTTGTATAAAGTTGCCTATTTTTTATTTTACCAAATTTGTAGTATAATATGAAAAATAGATTGAAAATTAGATTAAAACAGTGTGATAATAAAAAAGAGAGGAGCTTTCGATATGGATTACCAATCATACCTATCCCACAACGTAGCCGTCAACCTAAAAAGAATCCGAACCTCCAAAGGCATGAGCCTTGATGTCCTCTCTGAACAAACAGGAGTCAGCAAAAGCATGCTAGCCCAAATTGAGAAAGGAACAGCAAATCCATCCTTAGGAGTCTTAGGAAAGATCACCAGCGGATTAAGAATTGAATTCCAAGAATTAATCGAAGCTCCGCCAATGGAATCCTGTCTCGTAACACCAGATCAGATGACTCCAACAAAAGAAATGATCGGCGAATACAAAGTATGGACCTGCTTTCCATACGAAGATAATCATCAGTTAGAGATTTATCGCATCGACATCGAACCAGGAGGAGAATATATTAGTGGAAGCCACGGAGAGAAGACGAGAGAATACCTTTCTGTAACAGATGGAGAACTTACGATTGAATGTGGTGAAGAAATTCAGAAAATCACAAAAGGACAGATCTATCGATTTGAGACAGATAAAAAACACAATTACAAAAATGATACAGACCAAAAGACAAGTTTTATCTGTGTATTTGTAGACTATCAGTAAATATCATACAGGAATAATAGGATAATAGAACAAGATGTTCAATATAATGGACAAATACAGTGTATAATATTTTATAAAAATTCCAAAAAATCATGAGAAGGCCACAAAAGCACATAAGTAAATAATTAAAATATACTATAAAAGATAAAAATACAGAAAATTAAAAAATTTCGACAGATATATTGACAATTCACTCCACCAGTGCTATTGTATATTTGTACAAAATAAAAGATAAAAATTAAGCAAGGGCGCTTATCACAGGATGAGTTTCCCTTGCTTTTCTTTTTATTATTTCAAGTTTATCAACAAAAGAGATAAACAAAATCTGGCCCAGAGAAGTTAAATAACCAATAACATCATGAGGAGGAAACAGATATGAGATTAAAAGATACAGGATTAACAAGTCAGGACATTAAAGATAAAGTAAACAAATATATGATCGAAACATATGAACGTTTTGACTTCCTTGCTGAGAGAGCAAAAGACATGTATATGTACGATGAAAATGGAGAAGCATATCTTGATTTTTATGCAGGAATTGCAGTTAACAACGCAGGAAGCTGTAATGAAAAAGTTGTAGCAGCAGTTAAAGATCAGGTTGGCGACATCATGCATACATTCAACTATCCATACACAATTCCTCAGGCACTGCTTGCTGAAAAAGTATGTGAAACCATTGGAATGGATAAGATCTTTTATCAGAATTCTGGTACAGAGGCAAATGAAGCAATGATCAAGATGGCCCGTAAATATGGAATTGAAAAATACGGACCAAACCATTATCATATCGTAACAGCCAAGATGGGATTCCATGGAAGAACATTCGGAGCAATGTCAGCAACAGGACAGCCGGGAAATGGATGTCAGGTTGGATTTGGACCAATGACTTATGGATTCTCATATGCACCATATAATAACCTGCAAGCATTTAAAGATGCATGTACAGAAAATACGATCGCGATCATGATCGAACCAGTACAGGGTGAAGGAGGAGTTCATCCAGCAACACAGGAATTCATGAAAGGTTTAAGAGAATTTTGTGATGAAAATGATATGTTACTCTTAATTGATGAAGTTCAGACAGGATGGTGTCGAACAGGTGCGGTAATGTCTTATATGAACTATGGAATCAAACCAGATATCGTATCCATGGCAAAAGGATTAGGTGGAGGTATGCCAATCGGAGCAATCTGTGCAACAGCAGAAGTTGCCAAAGCATTTACACCAGGATCTCATGGAACAACATTTGGTGGACATCCAGTCAGCT
>OLNS01000412.1_pt1 | contig 40081 bp, 29 predicted proteins | sample 1673031 | NCBI WGS metagenome assembly OLNS01 (sample SAMEA3136748, study PRJEB25190) | human gut metagenome | biome: human gut; feature: human-associated habitat; material: faeces | place: Austria | collected 2013
AACCATCTGGATCAAAGAAAAATGTCATCTTCTTTTGGGTGTAGCTGTCCAATCGAATCGGTTCGCATCCTATCCCCATCTGTTCCAGTTCTGCTACAGTGGCTTCCACATCCTCCACCCGGAATGCTAGATGCCGCAGTCCGCAGGCTTCCGGTCGATTCACGCGCTTAGGCGGGTTCGGCTCTGCGAAGATCTCCAGTTCAATCGCATCAGCACCCTCACCAACACGCAAATCCAGTTTCCAGTCATTCCGTTCTTTACGGAAGTTTTCTCGTACAATCGCAAATCCCAGCTTATTCACATAGAAGTCTTTCGATTTCTCATAATCTGAAACGATGATTGCCACATGATGAATCGCTGCTAATTTCATATTCTAGGTTTCACCTTTCCTTATATGTACCATACTTGCCGAATCGTTGCTGCCACCAGTTCCAAAAACACAGCCACGCTGCCAACCACCTGCGGAATCATAAAAATCACAAATCCTCCGATCAGCATTTGAAGTGCTTCCATCCCCTGCGACTGCTTCATCAGGAATGAAAGCACTGCCGTTGCGAACAGCACACTGCCCAGCAGATAGAATATCCATGCTGAACAACAATAAAGGAACATCACGAACCATTTCAGCAGCCATACTACTACGAGTAGCGGCAGGGTCAACAAGGTCAATATCAGTTTTGCCAGCTTTCGGGTTATACTCATTTCGTTCTCCTTCCGGTTGGTCTGTTGCCCATATTATATCACACTCACCAATGTAAAGCATGGGCAACTTCGCCTTTTTTGATATTTAATCTGTGTGTAATGCTCTTACGGCATCCTGTATACTCTGCTCATATTTGAACTGTACAACGATTCGCCCACCCTCATGCACATAAACATTTTCGATGAAGGCCGATACCATACTTGCCGTAAGTCTCGTGCCGTGCAGGAAATTTTCTGCCTGTTCTGCCGCTGCGCGTACCGTTCCTGGAACAACGCTCTGGGCAGCTTCTTCCGCCTTGGATTGTTCAATTTTATCCTGCACCTCCGCAATCTTCCTATCATATTCTTGTTTTTTGTTCTTATAGTTATCCAGAGAGAGCGTTCCGGCTGCGTATTCCTCATACATCCGCATCTTCTCGCCTTTCAGATTTTTCAGTTCCTGCTCCATCGATGTTTTTCGACGGCTTGCCTTTCTACTGGCTTCTTTCAAGCTCTGTTCTTCCTTTTTAATATCACCATAGAGAGAGCCTAATAAAGAAAGTTCTTTTTTCAATGCCTGAAATACTGCATTTTCAATATCATTGGCCTGAAATATCTCCGATGAACATTTGGTCTGCCCGATAAGTTCCTGTCCCTCTCTGCACCAGAATATGGGAGAAGTCTGTTTGTAGTCATATCCCATAGCTCGTCTGCAATTACCGCATCGAACTTTTCCCTTAAGTGGAAAATCCACGCTGCCCATTACTACTTTATTGCGATTGTTTATGACAAGCTGCGCTTTTTCAAATTCTTCCCGGCTGACGATGGCTTCATGGGTTCCTTCCGTAATGTACTGCTGCCCTTTCGGAACAGTACGAGAGATAGACTTACCGGAAATCAACCTTTGGCTTTTTCCCAGAACCATCGCACCGGTATACACATACGCTGTGAGAATTTTCCAGACACGAGTGCTATCCCAAAGTATCACAGGCGCAATCGTGTAAGTTGTCTCTTTTCCATACGCCTTATGCTCCCGGTTATAAACACTCGGCACCGGAGCATTTTCATCATTCAGCGTCATCGCTATTTCTCGCGTCCTCAGTCCCAGAATCGCAAGGTCAAAAATACGACGGACAATTTTAGCCGCTGGTGGGTCAATGATATAGGATCCTTTTTTATTTGGGTCAAACTGATAACCAAACGGTGCAGAAGATGCTGTAGAAATCCCCTTACGCCACTTCACTCGATTGGCTGTCCGAAGTTTCTTTCCTGCATCCCGGCAGTACATGGTATTTACCAGATTGCTTACAACCAAATCCATCCCCAGTGTCGCACCATTATAATTGTTGCTGTCATAGTTGTCATTGACGGAGATGAGCCGGACACCCAGCAATGGAAAAATCTGCTCCATGTATTCGCCCACACCAATGTAATCACGTCCAAAACGAGAAAGGTCCTTTACGATAATGGTATCAATCTCGCCACTGCGCACACCATCCATCATCTTCTGAAAGCCCGGTCTGTCGAAATTGCTGCCTGTGTAACCATCATCCACAAAATCCATCACCGGCAGATTTTGCAGACTTTCTTTGTGGGAAATATACCGCTGGATCAGTTCTTTCTGGTTTTCGATGCTGTTGCTCTTGTCTTTTCCATCCTTACCCAAATCACCGTCCGCCCTTGAAATGCGCTGATACGTTGCAATCATTTTCCCGCACTCTCCTTTCCAAAGTCTGCTAACACATCTTGAAATCCAAATACAATGCGAATCCGCTTATCTGCACTCACTTCGATTCTCTGCACGAGGGATTTTACCAGCTGAGCATCAAATCCAAAGTCATCCAGATGCGCTTCCAGGTTAGAAGTCATATTCAGATATTCTCTGATCTGTTGTTCTACTTCCATCTTTTTTGCTTCTGCTCTCTGCAGTGCTGTCCGCAGGCTATCATACTGTCTGGAATACTCTTCCCGAATCTGTTGATATTCTTCGGAATCCACCGCGCCTGCCACATAATCCGCATAAAACTGTTCTCTTTTCTTCGCCATCTGTCCAACTTTATCCGTCAGGCTCATAACCTCACTCTTTGCACGGTAGACAGGACTCTGCATATCTTCGATTTTTCGCAGTTCTTCCAGAATTTTGCGCTTATCACTGAGCCGAACGATGAAAAGATGCAGCTGATCCATTACCAGAGCTTTCAGAAGTTTTTCCGTAATCTGATGTCCGATGCACTTATCATCCGCCTGCCTTGCTCTGCAAATATAGTAGCAAACCTTTTTACTTTCTTCTGCTCCATGCGGAAGCCTATCAAAATCCATCGGTCTGCCACAGTCTGCACAGAATACCATTCCGGCAAGGTCATTCTGATACTCCGTGCGAATCTGTTCTGTTTCTGCTCTTACTGTTTTGAATACTTTCTGATTCTTCGCCAGAATATCCTGCACCTTTTCAAAATCATCCCTTGCAATGATGGCTGGATGTGTATTTTTTGCCACGTACCACTGTTCTTTCGATACGATCAGGTTAACACCTGTCTCATAAAGAGTTTCCTTGATTGCCTGACGCGCCGCCGGGAAGTCAGGCCCACAGTAGTACATAGATGCTACAATGATGCAGTCAAATTTTTGCTCCACTCCATCATCAATCATTTTGTCAAATGCTGCACCTGCGTTTTCAGCATTCTTGCGATCAGAATACCTTTTCTGTAAATTTAACTCTTTATGTTCAGCCAGGTATTCTGCAATGCGCTGATTCTGGTCGGCAATCGTCAGTTCACCTTTATGGTTTTTCCAAGGTATCGTCCGGGTATAACTTACACATTTCATACTGCACCCTCCTCCGTTTCTGTTGTCAGAACACTGTTGCAATATTCCAGTACATTGCGGATTTCCTGGTCGAAGCGATATTGGATGTGAATGTGCTCCTTATCATAGACTGTAATGCTTTCCACCAGTTCTACCAGAACACGGCGATTCAGACTCGTTAAGTTTTGATAGGATTTAAAATCTTCGATCCACGGCAAATGTTCCACATCCAGATTGTTCAAACTATCCAGTTGACAGTCCATTTCCATTTTTGCCTTACGGATATTTTCGATTTTTTCGTTAAAGGAACAGCTGAACTCTTTGTACTCATCCTTACTGACAATGCCGTTGCTCATATCTTCGTAAAGCTGACGGCACAGGGTCTGGTATTTCTGTTCTTCCTGTTCCAGCACTTTCATGTGCTCTTCTACCGATTTTAACCTTCGTTGGTTTTTGGGAATCTCGTTGATTTCATCCAGACGTTCTTCTAGTCCGCTGATCTGCTGAATCTTTTCCTGCAATGCAGCCAGCACCACTTCTTCCAATTTACTTTCCCTAATGTGGTGTGAAGAACAGCCCAGGCCCTTATGATTTGTGACGCAGTTCAGATATATATACTTTTTACCTTTTTTTGATACGGTGCACCGCACCATATTCTGTCCGCAGTCACCGCACCGAACAATACCTGAAAAGAGATGGACTATCTTCTGTCCTTTCGATGCACAGGTGTCCAGCTTTAAAACTTCCTGCACGATGTCAAACATTCTTTGTGAAATGATTGCCTCGTGTGTATTGGGAACTTTGATCCAGCAAGATTCATCTACGTCCCGGATTTTCTTAATCTTGTAATTGATTTTTTGCCGTTTACCCTGCACCATCGTTCCGGTGTAAACTTCATTTTTCAGAATCCGAAGTACCTGAATCGCCTGCCACTTTGCATGAGTTCCAGTCTTGAAACCACTGTGATAATTTAATCCGCACAGCCGTTTGTATTCACTGGGAGCCAGGACCCCTTCGCTGTTCAGTTGGTCTGCAATAGAGTTTGCACTCATGCCTTCCAATTTTCTGCGATAGATAGAACGAACAATATCTGCTGCGTACTCATCTACCACCAATCGATTTTTGTTCTGTTCATCTTTACTGTAGCCGTACACTGCGTACCCGCCGATGAACTCCCCCTTGCGCCGCTTAATGTCCAACTGGCTCCGAACCTTAATGGAAATATCCCTGCAGTAGGAATCATTCAGCAGGTTCTTGAAGGGAACCACGATGCTATCTGAATCACTGCTCTCAGTGTTTGCGTTATCGTAGTTATCATTGATGGCGATGAACCGAATCCCCATCATCGGGAAAATCCGTTCCAGATACTTTCCCATCCCAATGTAGTTACGGCCAAGTCGAGACAAGTCCTTAACTATGATGCAGTTGATTTTGTCGGATTGGATGTCCTCCATCATCTGCGTAAAGCCCGGTCGCTCAAAATTGGTTCCCGTGTAACCATCATCTGCATATTCTCCTACCAAATGCAGTTCTGGTCGTTCTGCAACGAAATTCTGAATCAATTCTCTCTGGTTTCCGATGCTGTTGCTTTCAGCCTTATCTCCGTCCTCGATAGACAATCTCAGATAGGCCGCTGCTCGTATGCCCTTATTCTTTTTTTCCTTATAATAAAACAAAGCCATTAAACCTCCCGTCTCCACGCAATTCGCATGGTAAAATTCAGAAAGTTAATGGCTTTTGATTGCACATATTTACTTAACCCGTCTGTATTCTACCAAGCTGTGGCACAAAAATCAAGCTGTAGCGTATATTTTTCGAAAAATCTTTTTTTCAGTGTTTCCCCATGCTTTGCAAGAGGCAGTCCCACAGGTCACTGCCCTCTGGCCGGAACGATTCATACACGGTGATGCCCTTAATGATGATTTTTCTGTGATGGTCAGGCTCCGTTCGCTCCTGCTTCACTTTTTTGTCCATTCGCTCTTTCTGCTTCATCGGATCAATCCTCCTTTACTAATAGGAATCCAGAAGGGCATTTTGGAATACAGTTTTTGAAAGAAATTCAAAAAAATCTGGAAAGTGTATTCCAAATAAAGGCTGCGGATTCCTATTTATAGAAGCATCTTTTTAGGGTAAGCCTTCGGATTACGGCAGAAGTCTGGGGCTTTTCTCTCTTAGCGCAAGATTCGCCCATAGTAACTCAAAACTCACTTTCGTGATTTTTCGTTCCCGGCAATCTTGATGGGGATTCCGTTCCCCATTCCCACGGTACGCACAAAATCTCAGATTTTTGCTGTCTGGCTCCACACGAATGTGTTCGCAGCCGAACGCCTACGGCTTATCGGAAGTTGCTTCGCAACTATAAAAACGCAGGAGGATCACACTATGGCACGACCCAAAAAGGAAGAAAGTATCAGACGCACCAGCAATGTAATGGTTCGTTTCAGCAGCATTGAATATGAACTGGTGGCCGGATATGCAAAAGATTCCGGTTATCCCATCTCCACTTTTGTGCGCAAGCAGGCTCTATCTGAAAAAGTGACTGTCAACTACAACATCGTTGCCGATATTGGCGAAATTCAGAAGTTGACTGCTCAGGCCGCAGGCATCGGAAATAATCTTAACCAGATTGCCCGCTATTTCCACGGCGGCGGTCTGGCATCGCGCGGAATGTTGGAAGAACTGAAAAAGTGTATTGCGGAAATCCGTGAACTGCGGCAGGAAATCGTTCAGCTTGGAGGTGCATATCGTGGCAATTCTAAAACACATCGCAAGTAAAAACGCCAATTATGGGAGTGCCATCGACTATCTGAAATACCAGCATGATGAGTTTCATCTGGTTCCCGTTCTGGATGAAAGTGGGAATATGCTGCTTCGGGAAGAATTTTATCTTGACAGTTTGAACTGCCATCCCGAAACCTTCGACCTTGAATGTGAACTGTTAAACCAGCAGTACCATAAGAACAACACTTACGATGAAATCAAAAGTCACCACTACATTATCAGCCATGACCCCAGAGATAACGCCGACCACGATTTAACAGGAGAACGTGCACAGGCCATCGGGCTGGAATACGCAAAAGCTAATTTTCCGGGGCATCAGGCTTTGGTCTGCACCCATACAGATGGCAATAATGGAACAGGCAACATCCATACCCACATCATAATCAACAGCCTGCGCAAATCCGATATAGAGCCTCAGACCTACACCGAACGGCCAATCGACTGCAAGGCTGGTTACAAGCACCACCTTACCAAAGACTACTTGAAGCACCTGCAAAAATCTTTGATGGATATTTGCCAGCGCGAAGGGCTGCATCAGGTCGATCTGCTCTCCCCTGCTGCGGATAAAATCACACAGCAGGAGTACCATGCGCAGCGGCGTGGGCAACTGAATCTGGACATTGCAAACATGGAACTTCTGGGCGATGGCATCACCCCCATACACACCACCTTTGAAACAAACAAAGAAAAAATCCGCAATGCCATTTCTGACATTGCGGAACGTGCCACATCTTTTGAAGAATTTCAGAGATTGCTGAAAGCAGAATACGGAATTTCAGTAAAAGATCATCGCGGACGATTCAGCTATCTGCCTGCTGACCGACAGAAATTTATTTCTGCCCACGCTCTCGGTTCTAATTATGACCGCAACAGGCTTCTCCGCATTTTTGCAGAAAATGCGCGGAACAAAGAACGGAACAATCCTCATTGGGCAGCAGATGATCCTATGGCTATTTTGTTCATTAAGTCCGACCTGCGCCTTGTGGTTGACTTGCAGACCTGCGTAAAAGCACAGCAGAGCCGCGCCTATGCGCAGAAAGTCAAGATTTCCAATTTGCAGCAGATGGCACGAACAGTCGCTTATGTGCAGGAACATGGATACGATTCTTACGAAAAACTCTCCGATACCACTGACGCCATTCAATCTAAAATGGCAAAAGCCCGAGGTGATGCCAAATTCACCGAAGCAAAATTGAAAAAAGTCAATGAGCAGATTCGTTATTTAGGCCAGTATCTTTCTACAAAATCAGTCTATGGTGATTTCTTGAAATCCGGCAATAAGAAATCTTTCCGTCAGGCTCATGCAGAGGATATTGCCAAATATGAAGAAGCCCTCCGCATCCTAAAGCAGCACTGCCCAGATGGAAGGTTCCCGACCATGAAAGACCTCCGGGCTGAAAAGGAGCAGCTTACCATTCAGAAAGATGCCCAGTATGACACCTACCACTATTTCAAAGATTACCACAGGGAACTCCAGACTGTATGTGCCAATGTAGATAACATTCTGGGAACAGAACGAGAAGCACGGCGCGAACAGCAGCAATCCCGAAAGAACGAACACTCTCGATAAAACAAAAAGCCAGCCCTGGTCTTTCCTGCGAAAGACTAGGGCTGACCCTTTTCTACCATATTACTCTTAGAACAGGATTTGAACTGTCGCATCCTGAATCAAATCAATGAACTGCTCTTTCGTTATAACTTCTTTGCGGCAAATAATCGACTTATCCGCTTGCTGCCGTGTATAAGTCAATTTTCTATCATCACGGCGAAGCTGCCGCACCGCCTCCAAAGTCAAGGCTCCCTCACGATACATCTGGCACAAAATAAAGTCATTTGACTTAAAGGCCACCGAAATCGGAGAATCCAACGCAGGAGTAAATTCAGTTTTTCCCGTTAAGATACGCTCCGCATTCGTTTGGAACTCATGCGCATCCGTATCCTGCGTATAAATTGTCAGGCTGCCCACTTCATCATGATACCACGCGAATATTTCAGCAAGGATCGTCAACGAGATTTCTCCCGCATTCTTTTTAAGAGCGCGGCCCGTTGACAGCGTTCTTCCATGGATTGGCCATTCATCGTACAGCCGGTTCATCCATTCTTCTGCGGAAGGCAAATCAATCAGATCTTCGGTTTTTACTTTCCTACGAAGAAAGCGCATCAACTCTGACACACGCGACACCGCAGCTTCAACGATGTAGTACAGATTCACATCTTCATCATTGACAAAAGCACCGTACTTTGTTTCATCAATCCAACGAATAGGATACCCTTGTGCCTGAAGCTGCTCAACATAGGTGCTTCTGTATGTAGAATCCTCAATTTCTTCCATTACCCACTTTGGTATCAGAATCAAATCGTATACGCCGAGGATTCCATCAGACGGATAACTTCTCTGGCTCAACTCGTGCATAAATGCCAGTGATGAGTTATCCATAAGTGCTATTTTGGTTTCCCCACCATATTCTTTATACTCTGGTATATTAAGCATCGGCCTCTCCCGTCAGCATTTTAAATTCACTTAAAACCGTTTTTAGAAATGCTTCATTGTCTTTATGGTATTCCACTTCCGGCTCATTGCGAATCGTCTTATTGATTTTCTCTTGCAGCGGGCTTACATTTACTACATACGAAGGCCGTACAAGGGAATCATCCAGTCCCAAATCGCGGAATCTCTGTGCAATATCTTCAACCTGCACATCAAAGTTTTCCTTAACTTCTTCCGCAATAGCCGTATTCCCATTCTTTACTGCACTTTCATACAGAGAAATCAGCACCGCCTTATAGGGAGCTTGGAAAGCGTTCATGCACTGAAACGCTTTTGCTTGGAACTCCATATCCTTTAAGCCCTCAAAATACGGCATAAGGTTTCCCAGAAGCATAAGCGCAGCAAAGTATTCTGCTTTTCGTTCTTCCATCAGGATTTCGGATTCAATCAAATGGTCAAAAGAAACTTCATCAAACAATAGATGATAAATCTCATGCCACGCAGTAAAATACTGATTTGCTCTCGGAAGTGCCGTATTTATCAAGGGGATTCGTTTTCCATCCCGAACAAAAATTGCTCCGCTTAAATAATGATTATCAATCGGCAGCTGTATCAAACCATACGGTCTTAAAATCTGTAACGCCAACTGTATCGGAGAATTTATCTGCATCGGATTGTATTTTGACCAGATAAGCGAAGCACTCTGCTTCATCTGTTCCTCAATGACTTCGTTCCTTTTGATAACTTCATCTAAGTTGTCTGCTGTAATTCGCTCACTCATAGCCTTCCGCCTTTAATAATAAACACTGCAAAGGTTTAGAATATCCTGCAACAGATCGTACTCCATCTTTGCCTTATCATTCATCTGATAATCAATCGGCGCATTCTGCGAGTACACGGCATCTACATCTACACTTTGCACTCTCGGTGAAAATCCCATCAAAGTATCCGGGTCAATGCTCAAACTGGTAAGAATCTTGTTCAAGTGCTTATCGAAAGTGCTTTTGCTATCTATCTCGCCATTCAAAATCTTATCTAAAGTAGGGCGAGAAATCTCTGTTTTCTTGCAGAATGATACTTTTGAGAATCCATTGCTGCGAATATAGTCCTTTAATTTTGTCCCTGTCAGTTTTCTCATTTCAAAAAGTTCATCAAAACGCATTTTCATCTCTCCCTTCTGCTATTATTATATACTATCAGCTTCGGGAAATCAATCGCAATGTAAAAAAGTTTTTTACATTTTTGATTCTAACGCAAAAAAGATGGCCTCCTTTTTGGGGAAGCCATCTCAACGATATTACGGTATTTTAACTTTTTCGGCTTCTTTCCTGTTCCTGCTGCGGCGTATTGTCTTTTTGTCTCCGCTCAGCCTGCTTAATATGCAGCCGATCAAGCACCGACCACCTGCCGCCAATGCGCCGGGGCTTTTTCGGTGCATTGTTGACGCAGCCATCTATCATATTGTAGTTTTGCTCTGTGCCGGATTCTTTGGCGCGTTCCGCTGTACCGTTTTCAAAGAACTTCTGATGGTGCAGCAGTTCAGGCTTTGGGCCTTGTAAAAAAGCACTCATCTTTCTGGTAGCTTCTCCATCGAAACCTAAAGCTGTCTGCGTCACAAAGGCTCCACTCTCGTGAAGAATAATGCTCGGCGGTGGATTCTTCGTTTGTTCACTTCTCATCTGAACAAACCGCTGACCATCGACCTCTACTTCATCCGATACCATCCATGTGCCTTTTTGTCCTGCCACCTGATAGCCGCCCTCATCAAGAATCAGGTATGTGCCACTCTGGGGCTTTGGGAAAAAACCGTTGAATCTCACCAGCCTATCCTTATCAACATAGAAAAAAGAGGTTTTGCCTGCCTCAGTCAATCCGATTACATCACTGACCCCAAATTTTCTAATTTTGAATTTGTCCGGGTTAATGCTTTCCATCTTTTTACGAATCGCTTCCGCGCCCATTCCTCGCGTAGCCGTACCAGAATAGCCCGTACCATAATTGTCTGCGGTTATCATAAAGCCATGCTGAATCTGGTATTCGTAGCTGCGGCAGCGATACTCACGATTTTTCTCGGAATTGTCGATCTGGTAAATCACAAATATATCTGAACTCATTTTCCTGCATCATCCTCCGGCCTATGCCACTCCAACTCCAGCCCCTTGAACTGCTGCTCATTCAACTGCTGCATCTTCGGGATGGTCTGCTGAACGAGCGCAGCCATCTCTGCATCCTCTGCCACAAGCGGCTGGATCTCCGTCAACACCTGAATCGTATCCCTAAGCGTCGGCTGCTCAAACATCGCCATCAGCATCAATTCCAGTTCATCAAAGCGTACATTGCTCATAACTCCATTCCTTTCGTTTTTGCTTTCTTCGGCTTGTCCTGTTCCTGTGTAGACTGCTCCTGTTTCTTGGCTTTCAGATTGCGCAGAGCATCCAGAACAGACTTTTTCGTACTACTGCGTTCCTGCTCCTTACTCTGCTGCCGTTCCGCCATCAGCTTTTCCATGTCGGAAATAGCCTGCTGCACCAACTTATCATCCCTGAAATAGTTGATGGAGTTGATGTTCTCGCGCTGGACTTTATCGTTCACGACCAACTCATACATTCCAACAAAGCCGCCATCTTCCTCGATGCAGAATCCAATGCACTTGTCGGCGTTCATCCGTTCGGACGGAATCTTGTCGTAGACTTCCAACGCTTCTCCCATCGTCAGATGGTCGTGGAACTCTCCTGCAAACGTAAACTCTAAACACTCCGCAACATAAAAGCTGAGCGTTTCTTCCGGCGCAGGTCTTTCTGCGGCAAGCTTTTCTTTCAAAACCTCTGCCTGCTGTTCAGCCACCGCATCAACCTGTTCCCGCAGTTCTGCCGCGTCCATGACTTTACCCTCTGCCGCATCGCAGCCGAACTCTGCCAACAGCTCCGTCATAGCCTCCTGCACAGACTTATCTCCGTCCGTTTCAAGGATGCCGCCATCCCGTCCCGTGAAGTCCTTATTATATAAGGTATAGTCGAAACCATCGTCACAGGTCTGAATGTGAAAATAGGCATCCGGCAATTCGTATGCCAACTCCACATCCTGCACGGCTAACGCCTCCTGCAACGGCTGGACAACATGGTTCTTGATATACGGGTTATCCCAGCCCGGAACCGTTTTGTAGTCCTCCACAATGGTGTCAATGCCGTTCCTGCACTGCAAAACATCCAGTGAACCCGGCAGAGGATCAGGATTTTTCTCCACACCTAGGGCTTTCATGTAATGGTTCGGAAGTGCCTGATACTGCGACATTGCATCGTCGAGATTTCCGAATCGCTCGATTTTCAAAGGCGCGGCCTGCAAATTTTCGACCACATAGAACTGCTTTACGAAAGGCTGTTCCTGTTCCAGTTTTTTCTGCGCATCCAGTTCTTCCCGGTACATCGTTACAAAGCCATCCAGAATTGCCGGATGGCTGTCAACCACCCAATCCGTGCGGAAGGTCATGCGGTCTGCATCGTGTTCCGGGGTGCTGACCTGCTCTGCCCATTCCTTATTGCTGTGAGAAAAGCGGCCATCATAGCTTTTATGGTGCAGAGTGTTCGCCAGGATGTAGCCCACACGCTCCATGCCGTACTGCCGCACCACCTGATCGACTGCATCATCGCCAAGGTACATCCCGTCATAATTGTCCGCAATTGCTTCATGGATTGCCTGCTTGCACTCGCTGTTCAGCCGATAGGATGTACGGTATAAATCCACCTCGTCATTTTCTTTGGCATAGCTGAACGGCTCATAGTAGACAGGCACATCCGAATAGTCCTGTGCGCTGTTGTCCGGCACAGGCGCAGCCTTTTCAATGATCTCCGATACCACATCTTCTTTTTTCGGCATATTCCATTTTTCAGAGAGATATTTCTGCACGGCCTCCTGAAAATCTTCATCGAAGCCGTTCCACAAATCCTCTGCCACCAGCTTGCCCTGCTCATTGACTGCAACACAGGCCGCCATGTCACCGTGTTCCTCATGCTCCAGCAGAAAGAACTTCTCGCCACCAATTTCCGTTTCATCAACAGCATACCATGTGCCGATATGCCCCTCGACTGCGATGTGGTCGGAATCGCCGTGGATCAGTGCATTGTTTTTCTGCTGCTGTTCCTCCATGAACTCTCGCACGGTCAACTCTGCGCCTGTGAAGTTCAGTCCTTCCTCGCCAAGTTCCAGCCGCCCGTCTGCGCCAAGGTCAAGTTCTTCAGCCATCAGAACAGATGCCGCATGGTTCACCACCACAGTTTTCTCTACTGTGACAGGCTGGCCGGGGTCGTAGTCCGAACCGCGCAGATCATAGCGATATAAGCCCTCCGGCACTTCTTCATCCCGCAGTCGGCCATTGCTGAAAAGACCCGGCTTATCAAAGATTTCGATTTCCTGCAATTCTTCGTTCAAAAGCGTTTCTTTCTGCAAATCCATATTCCTTTCCTTGAAAAAATCCGGCAGTTCAGCAAATCCGATGCTGTCCACATAGTAGGCTTTGACTGTACTGCCATCATTGAGTGCCACCACATCGCTGACCGACAACGAATGTCCCGTAAAGTCTGCTGGACGCTGAATATTGAACCGCTCATAAATGCCATCCAGCGTATCCTTTTCCGTAAGCGGTGCGGCATAGATCAGGTCATAATCTGCACGGGAAACCGTCATGCCTTTCTTCTGCACATAGTCCAGCCCCATGAAACGATAGTTATGTTCCGGGTCGCGCTCTGTAATCTGATAAATGCCGAACTGCTTTTCGCTGCCATACAGCAGCACATTTTCCTGTTCTGTCATGTTCCTCTCCTGTTCCAAATCTGCTATTGCAATCTGGAAGGTATCACTTCCGCGCTCGATTTCCTCTCGCGCCGTGACAAGAATCGGCCACGGGCTGATGCGGACAAGATATATCTGCTTTCCCTCGTCATACAGCCGCAGAGCCTGTTCACGGTTTATTACTGTCAGCTTAAAATCCGGGCGCGCATACTCGTCCTCTGCATAATCTTCCCGCTGCTCCAACAGAATCGCATCCCATGCGTCTGCCTTAATGCCGAAAATGCCATCGTGCTGCTCGATTCCCTCTTGGCTTACATAATCACCTGCCGTGCCATCACGGAACAGCGGATAAATCTTCTCACCCAGCCGATGCCATTTCCTCGCACCTTCTTTCGTCAGCGGCAGCACATCATCTTTCCGGTAGCCATAGTCGTGCATTTCGGAAAGTCCAATCATCCCATCCGGGAGATTTTCGATTTTCTCCTGTGCATCGTACATCAGACGGTTTACTTCTTCTTTGTCATCCTCGGCCAGTGCAGCCGCCAGACCGTTCACCAGTTCTTCCGTTGCTGCCCGGTCATCCAGCTTGAAAGCAAAATTCACGATAAGGTTTCGCTGCTCATCATCGAAAATCGTTATTTCCTGCTCCCTATTGGCAATCAGCTTTTCCGCATACTGCATCGCGGTCACACGCTCTGCACTCCTTTCTGCGACTGCCGCTTCCAGCTTTTCCAAAAAATCGGCTGCGGTCAGTCGAATCGTATCCATCGAATCTTTCAGTTCCTTCATCTCTTTGCCGCTGGCCCAGCTTGCCACATACGGAAAAGAGTAATCGGACGTATCAATGCCCAGAGCCGAGCATACCGTAAAAGCGATGCTTTCGGCTTCGGTTTCTTTCGTGAGCCTGTCTTTTTCTTCGCCGTTCTGCTCCATCAAATCGCTGTTGTGCAGCATCGCATGAGCAACCTCGTGGATCATCGTCTTTATGGTCTGGCTCTCGCCCATGCCGACCTGAATGCAGATTTCTTTGTCTGCATCACTGTAATAGCCTTTGGCATCCCCTTCGATTTCATCAAACCGCATCGGCACAGGCGATACCTGCTCGATTGCCGCCGTAAGCAGCGCATAGTCTTTAACGCTGGCCGTCAGTTCGTTCACTTCCAGCGACGGAATCGGTTCACCATCGGTCTGCGAAACATCGAAGACCGTTGTTACGCGGAAACGCGGAATCACATACTCCACACGTTCCATTTCCGGCTCACCGTTTTCGTTCAGCACAGCCAGACCCGTATCCTTGTCGATTTTCTCGCGCTCCTCGATTTCCTTGATGGGTGCCGGGGCGATGATCTGGATGCCCTTTTCGCCTTTTTTGACGTAACGGTTGAACTTATTCTTCCATGCGTTAAACCCTGCCACCAGTGTGGCATCAGGCCGCTGCATAGCGATCAACAGCGTATTATTGAAGCTGTAATTGTGGAATTTTGTCATCGTGCGCAGGTATGTCGTGTACATTTCCGAAGTGAAAATGTCCTTTACGCCCTGCTCCAGCCGTTCCGTGATTTCTTTCATCTGCTGTTTGCGGTCAACTGCCATGCAAGCCCTCCTTTTTCTTGACCCATCGTGTTTTCATCTGGCGCGGATATTGGTCGGCCTGTTTCGGTGCTTTTGCACCGTTCCACTCCAATCCTCCGGCTCTGCCCTCACAGGTGTAACCGGCAGCTTTCAGGGAGCTGCCATTCTCCGTGTCCAGAATGTAGGTAACAACTTTGTTGTAGCCCATGGCCCGTGCTGCACGATATGCCGCCGCATACAAAATGCTGCAGGCGTTCGGTGTTCCATCTGTACACAGACGGTTAACTTCCAGCGTATAGCCATCGTCCAGCCGCCGCGCCACAGGTCTGCCGCAGATAGCAACGCCCACCAGCGCACCATTATCCGATACGCCGATGGAGAACTTATGCCCCCGCGTCGGTTTATGGTGGCGGTGATGCTGCTGCACAAATGCGTTTGCCGTTTTCAAATTGATCGGTGTTAATGTCAGCAAATGCCCTCCTTCAAAAAAATGCCCCGCCAGACAAAACTGACGGGGCGGCTCTCATTTACAGTTCCATATCGTGACTTTTCCGCTTCTGGGATTTCTGCGGTTCTGCGCTGCGCTCTGCCTGTTTTGCATGAAGCTGCGCCAGCACAGAGGGTTTCCGCACATTGTCCGCAGTGCGCTCTGTAACGCGGCCTGCATAGTTCACAGGCTGGCGCGGCCTGTCTGCAACTTCGGTTTCGGCTGCATCCTCGTCCACTCCCAGCGCATCCTCACTGCCCTTTTCATCCATGTTGAGCAGAGAGTTCAGCTCCGCAAGGCGCGCAGATTTTTCAGCCAGTTCCGCTTCCTGCGCAAAGGGACGTTTGGCTTCTTCCTTTGCCTGCGCCAACTGCTGTTCCAAGGTTTCCAGTCTGCGTTCCACCTGCGGCAGCGTTCTTTCAATGCCTGCCAGCGCATTGGTAACGCGCAGAATGTTACCCTGCGGGTCTTTGCCGACTTCCATCGAGTAGTTCCATGCACCCTTGATGGACAGGCGGAACACCTTATCGAAGTTGTCAAACCGGGAATGCAGTTCAAACGCACCGTAGCTGCCGATTCTGCCCTCGGTGCCTGCTGCTTTCAAAGCCTTGCAAGCCTCGATAATGGCTGCACCTGCTTCCTTGCGTTCGCTGTACACCTTACCGCTGATTTCCATAGAGAAGTGGTCTTTGTCCTGCGCCAGAAGCGGTTTTGCCGCTTCCATATCGGTTTTCAGTGCTTCAATCTGACCCTGTGCCACAGCGATTTCTCGCGGATAGCGGCGCGCAATATCCGATTCCAAGCTATAAATCTGACTGGTGTGATTGGCTTTCAGCAATTTCAGCTTACTGACCTGAATATCCAGATCCATCTTTTCCTTGATGTAGGGATTGCCCGTTGCCAGTGCCTTGATTTCGGCATAGGACAGTGCGGTATCGTCCACATCATCACAGGCGCGGACAGGAGATTTGGAAGTCATGATCTGCGAGATGAATTTCTGCTTATTTTCCAGAATCTGCCACATATACGAATCAAACGTATTTTCGGTGACGTAACGATAGATTTTCACCTGCTTATTCCGGTTTCCCTGCCGAAGAATACGTCCCTCCTGCTGTTCCAGGTCAGACGGTTTCCACGGACAATCCAGATGATGCAGAGCAATCAGCCGATCCTGAATATTGGTTCCTGCGCCAAGCTTCGGCGTAGACCCCATCAGGATACGCACCTGTCCGGCGCGCACCTTTGCAAAAAGCTCTGCCTTTTTGGTTTCCGTGTTGTACTCGTGAATGAACGCCACTTCCTCACGAGCAACACCTCTCGCCACCAGCTTTTCCCGCACATCATCGTAAACATTGAATGTGCCATCGGCTTTTGGTGTCGATAAGTCACAGAAGATCAATTGCGTTCCCTTATCCGCCGAAGATTCTTCCCAGACTTTGAATGTATTTTCCACGCAGCGATTGACCTTGCTTTCCGGCTCGTCCGGCAGCATATCATTGATAAGCCGCTGGTCGAGTGCCAATTTCCGGCCATCGTTTGTAATTTTGAGCATATTATCGAATCTGGGATTCACATTGCCATTGCGCACGGCTTCGGCGCGATCCGCAAAGGAACTTACCATTTCCTCCTGCGTTTCGCTTGGTTTCAGCACTTCGTTGATGTATTCTGCTTGCGGCACAGGCAGGTTCAGCATATCCGCTGTCTGCACATCTGCCGATTCTTTGAACAGAGAAATCAACTCCGGCAGATTGAAGAACCGGGCAAACCGCGTTTTCGCACGGTAGCCCGTTCCTTCCGGGGAAAGCTCGATTGCCGTGACGGTTTCACCAAAGGATGCCGCCCAATCATCAAAGTGGCTCAGTCCCATCTTCTGCAAGGTATCATACTGGAGATAACGCATAATGGTGTACAGCTCCACCATCGAGTTGCTGACCGGGGTTCCCGTTGCAAAGGTCACTCCCTTGCCGCCTGTCAGTTCGTCCAGATACTGACACTTTGCAAACATATCACTGGACTTCTGCGCATCGGTCTGGGCAATACCTGCGATATTTCGCATTTTTGTGTAGAGGAACATATTTTTATAGAAATGTGACTCGTCCACAAACAGACGGTCAACACCCAGTTCCTCAAATGTAACCACATCATCCTTTCTTGTCTGGTCGTTCAGCTTTTGCAGCTTTGCTTCCAGTGTTTTCTTTGTTTTTTCCATCTGCTTGACCGTAAAACTGCGGCTATCCTCACTCCGGGCATCGGCCAAAGCCAGTGTAATATCGTCGATCTGACGCTCCACAATGGCTTTCTGTCGTTCCGGGGAAAGCGGCACTCGCTCAAACTGCGAATGACCGATCACGATGGCATCGTAATCGCCGGTTGCAATGCGGGAGCAGAACTGCTTACGATTGCTGGGTTCAAAATCCTTCTTCGTTGCCACCAACACATTCGCATTGGGATAAAGCCGCAGGAAATCTGCGCCCCACTGCTCTGTGAGGTGGTTCGGCACCACATAGAGATTTTTCTGCGACAGGCCCAGCCTGCGGCTCTCCATGCCGGCAGCAATCATCTGGAAGGTCTTGCCTGCACCCACGCAATGCGCCAGCAGCGTATTGTTGCCGTACAGAATGTGCGCCACAGCATTTTTCTGGTGCGGCATCAGAGAGATTTCCGGGGTCATGCCCTCAAAGCGGATGTGACTGCCATCGTACTCACGAGGACGAATCGCATTGAAAATCCGATTGTAGGTCGCACACAAATCCTCCCGGCGGTCTAAATCCTTGAAAATCCACTGTTTAAACGCTTCCCGAATGGATTCCTGTGCCTGCTGCGCAAGCATGGTTTCCTGTTTGTTCAGCACACGATGGTCGCCATCCGCATCGTGAATCGTATCGTAGATTTTGGTATCACGGAGGTTCAGCGCATCCTCCAGCAGCTTATAGGCATTGACCCGCATCGTTCCGTAGGTATTGGTAACAAGCGGATTACCGCGATCCATCGACTTGCCAGAAATATTCCATGCACCGGAGATTCCGGAATAGGTTGCCTTGATTTCATCGCCTGCATAGTAGCCTGGTGTCTTGAACACTTCCCGCATAAAACGCGTGATGTACTCCGGTTTTACCCAGTTTGCACCCAGCCGCACTTCAATTTCCGAAGCGTCCAGATCTTTGGGCTGTACCCGTTTCAGGTAATCCACATTGATTTGATATTCAGCATGGTTTGCCGCAAAGGTTTCTGCTGTGGCCAGTTTTTCACGAACATTGCCAGACAAGTATTCATCCGAGGTTTCCCACTGCTGCGTCACAGGGTTTCGGAAAATCGCACCTGCCAGTTCATCCGTGATCTCCTGTTCTGGTTTACCGCAGAGCTGCGCCATGAACGGCACATCTACCTTTGCTTTCTCTCCGATAGAGAGTGCCAAGGCTTCACTGGGCGTGTCCACTGAGGTAACAGGCTCCGGCTTGCGGATTGTACGCTTGGTGAAAATATCGGCCAGCCGTTTGAGATTCTTCTCCTCATCCAGAATTTCTAGTGATGCCAGCAGACAATAGCTGCTGTCCTGTCGGAACGCCCGCTTGTTGGCCGTGCTGTTGATAAGGCCATACTGCGCCTTAAATGCGGTGTACTGCTGTTTCAGTTCATTCTGCAAAAGCTGAACTTCTGCATCCGAACCATCATGCAGCTGACAATCCAACAGCTTCCGGGTGGTTTCCCGCAGAACAATCATGCCCAGCACTCGCTCTGCAGTAACGGCAGGCAGTTCCACCTTATTCATAAAGGAATTTTCGCGGTAGTAAATCTGCCCATCTACGTTCGTAAAGCTGAAATTCTTCACGCTGGGGTCTGCCGGGATAGGTTCTTCCTGCACATCCAGTTCATCGTCGGAGATTTCCGGCTCCGTGATGGTAGCATGGATGTTGCTGACCGCTTCCTTCAACTGCTGGGCAAGGTCTGCACCCTCGATAGGCTTGACTGTGGTTTCCTGTTTGCCGTACTGAGTACTTTCGGTGGTGATCTCCCCCAGCACCATCTCAGGATGCTGCGCAAAATACTGGTTAATGGAGTAGCCTTCCGGTGTTTCGCCAAGGTCTACCCAGTCAGCCCGTTCCACCGCTGCACGGTCACGCTTTTGCAGGAACAGAATGTCAGCAACCACGCTGGTGTTGGCATTGCGCTGGAACGCATTGTTCGGCAGACGAATCGCACCGACCAGATCAGCGCGGTTGGCAAGGTATTCACGGACAGAGGAATCCTTCTTATCCATCGTACCGCTGGACGTTACCACCGCTACCACGCCGCCCGGACGCACAAGGTCAAGGCTCTTGGCGATAAAATAATCGTGGATGAGGAAATTGTGGCGGTCATACCGCTTATCCGGTACTTTGTAATTACCAAACGGTACGTTACCCACAACACAGTCAAAGAAGCTGTCCGGGAACTGCATTGTTTCAAAGCCCTGCACCGCAATCTTGTTTTTCTGGTACAACTGCTGTGCAATGCGGCCTGAAATGCTGTCCAGCTCCACACCGTACATCTGAATCTTCTCCATGCTGTCCGGCACCAGACCCATGAAATTGCCGACACCACAGGACGGTTCCAGCACATTGCCTTTGGACAATCCCATATTGCCCAGAGCTTCATACATTGCCTTGATGACCGTAGGAGAAGTGTAAAACGCATTCAGCGTACTGGCGCGGGCTTCCTTATACTCATCCGCCGTGAGCAGGGACTGTAGTTCGGCATACTCTTTCGACCATTCTGCGTTGTTTTCATCGAACACCTGCGGAATGCCGCCCCATCCCACATACCGGGAGAGGATTTCCTGTTCCTCCGCTGTGGCCTGCCGCTGCTCTGCATCCAGCGTTTGCAGCACCCGAATGGCTTCCACATTGGCTTTATACTTTGTTTTCGGCCCTCCTGCGCCGAGATCATCGTCCGTAATGCGGAAGTTCATAGGCTCCTGTTTGGGCTGTACAGGCTGTTCTGTTTCTGCTTCACTGTCCAGCGGAAGATTGTGCTGCCGCCTTGCATGGTTGACCTCTGCCGGGGTCATAGGCTGCTGCGTCAGCGGTTCAAGGGCTTCCTCTGCCGCTGCGCGGCTGATAGCATCCGTTCGGTTCTGCACATCTGCGATCAGCTGCATCTGTTCCGGCGGAAACTCAGGATTGAGCAAATCTTCCAATTCGCCGCCCGATTCTGCCACCGAATAGATCACATCCATCTGCTCCGGGGAAAAATCCTCGTAGGCCACGCCTGCATTGTGCAGGGCCGCAAAGACGGTAGCTTCTACCGCTTCTTCCAGCGGCATATCTGCCTGTTCATATAAATGCCGAATGTACTCCAGCGGTTCCGTTCGGAAGATCGGATACCGGGCTTCTTTCGCAAGGGTCATGTCCTGCAAGCCGACCGTTCCCTGTTCAAAGTTGACCGAATCCACACGGAACTCCCTATCGTCCAGTTCAACGATGGTATTGACTGGCAGATATTCCTCTCTGCGGAAATACTTTGTCTGCGCATGGGTTCCATCTTCCTGCTGGCCGGACAGATAGACGCTCTCCCCCTGTTTCCAGAGCTTCATTGCCTGCGAAACCCACTGTTCACGCGGAAAACCAGATACCTCAACCTTGCCGAGTGCGGTTTCCTTTTCCAACAGCTTGCTGCCAAGAAGTTCTGAAACGCGCTTTGCATCCTCGCCGTAGAACTCAAAGTTGCCGTACTGCTCATAGCCAACCAGAGCATCCGGGTAACGCTCTTTCAGCGCGTTATATTCGTTTACGGCATCCAGCGGCAGGGGCTGCAAGGTCGGCTCAACGGCCTTTTCTTCCGCTGCATACGGAACCATAATGCCGCGCACCCACTGCGGTGCGTCCTTGCTATCCTGATACAGTGCAACGGCATCCCGTCTGTCCGTAATAACGTCCTGATAGGTGCGCTGGAAAATATCTTCTACCAACCAGTCTTTGAAGTTTTCCCAGTTCTGGCTTGCTTCCAGATACAGCGGAGCAGTTTTCGCATTCTGCTCTAACAGCTCATCGATCTTGTTCCAAAGTTCCTTTTCCGCTTCGTCTGCATCCACATCGCGGTTGCGGAGATACGGATAGATTTCACTCTGCTGCACCGCATCCAGCATGGAATACAGACATTCTTTGTAAACACAGCGACTATCTTTCAATGCAGATTTCTGCCCTGCCAGAAGATAATCATTCAGCGGATTCTTTGCCAGTTCTGCATCATACTGGTTCGGTCGAAGCACCCGCGCCGCCCATGCAGGACGCTCCATATCTTTCAGATAGATCAGAGAATCCGTAACACGTTCGATTTTATAAAGGCAGTCATCTTCCAGATAGAGATAATCCCCGACATTTCTGCTGTACTTTGCCGCCTGCTTCTGGGGTTCTTCAACCACTGCGGTGGTTGAATGCTCTTTCGATTCCTGTTCCTGCGCCCAAATATCGAAAAGCGATATTTGTCCTGTCTCAGAAACAGAAATCTCAACAGCCTTTTTCTTTTCCGGGAAGATCGTGTACGTTCCCTCAACATACTGGTGAAGTTCAGCAAGCGTCTTTGATTTTTCCGCATATTCCGGGGAATCCAGCGGCACGGAAAGAAGTGCTGCATCCATCTTTTCCAGAAGCTCTACCGCCTGTTCCGGGTCAGCCAGCATGGTGGGCAGTTTCTTTCTGGCATCCTCATTCAGCAATTCCCGCTTAAATGGACGCTCTACTTCATCGGGCAGACGATGGTAGAAACCGATTACCCGATTTGCCATCTGCTCACGCTCGTAACTCGGCATCCGGCTGTAATCCGCAGGCTTCAGATACAAACTCTGGTCAATGAGCTTTGCAACTCGTTCAGCCGCCTGGTTCCAGTTCAGCTTTACCAGCGCATCCGGCTTTCCATAGATGCCCCGTGCCAGTTCAAGACCTCTGCCGTCATAGCTGGCATGGGAATTATCTGCACGGGAAAGTGCATGACTGCTGCCGCCCACACCGTATCGGTCTTTCAGAAATACCGCGCGTTCTGCTTTCTCTGTATGGGCAAGGAAGAAACTGTACGTTGCCAGCCTGCCATCCGAATACGGCCCGCCGCCTGCAAGGAAAGCATTGATCTCATCTTCCGTGATAAAGACTTCCTGCTCATTCCACTGAAAGCCCTCTCTTGCCTGATACGGCTGGAACGGGAGGGCAAACTTCTGAAACTGTTCGGATACTTTGTCCGGGCGATAGAACGGCATCCGCATCACGCTTTTATCTTCGGCGTAGGCTTCTGCCAGTCCCAAAAGACGTTCGTTCAGGTCAGCCAGAAATTCCGGCTGGTCAATCAACTTTGCAAGTCGTTCTGTAAGTTCCGGGTATCCGCCGGAGAAGATGGACGTATCGGCAAAGACCATCTCTGCCACGCCCTCTGCCATATCGCGTTCCATATAGCTTAGGGCTTCTGCGTGTTCATGCAGAGCATTGCCACGGGCTGCATCCAGGACAGACTTTGGTGCGTACTCTCCCTGCTGCAGAAGCTGATGGATTCTGCAGCTGACATCTTCCCAGGACAGAAATGCTTTGTTTTTGGGGTCGTTCCGAACCGTATCTCCAACGGCGATCTGCATACCCAACTCATCGAACCAGACTGCATATTTTGTGCCGCCGATCTCAAAGCCCTTGCCGCCCTCGCCATACTCTTTTTTGACGAAAGCAGTATACTCTTCCGGGGTCTGTTCGGTCATAAAGTTATAGATAAGGCGGAGCTGGCTTTTGCTTCGATTGCTTCCCGTCCGCAGGATTTCATCCACAACTTCTGCCGGAATCGTGATCTCATCGGCATACTGGGCCTGCATCGGGGCTTCGATTGCCCGAATCTGCTGTTCCACGGTCGGCAGACTGGGCAGAGAAAAAGCAGAGGCAATTTCTTCCTCTGCTTCGCTCAAATCCTGTTCGGTTGTGTCAGCGGTTAGTTGTACACCAATTCCTTCAGCACGATCTCTTCCGCCATCGCGGTCAGATTGTTCTGATGTGCCACCCATGCCATCTGTTCGGTTTCCTTGTTCGGAGCCGGATACTTCTCGTTCAGGCTCTCGATCAGTTCTTCCATCCGGTTCTCCGCCTGCTCGTCGATCTGCGCCAGATGCTGATTCAGCCTGCCGCTCATCAGCATACTCTGATACCAGTTCTTCTTGTTCTCCCTCAGATAAGTCCTGCGCAGCATCCCGTACTTCCCAATGCTCATCGGCTCGTCCTGTACGGTCAGGTTCGGAAACAGGTAGTCCCCCTTGCGGTGATAAGTCAGTTCCATACGGTTTTCCTCCTTCAGTGATGTTCGTTTCAGTTTCACGCTTTAATGCGCTAAAGTCCGTACTGGTATTATACAAGCTGTCGGCAGTTTTTGCAAGATGTTCTGTGACTTCTTTTCGGTAAATTTTCTGCATTTCCCGTCCGATGTCACGGAGAACTGCTTCACACTGTTCCGAAACGGCATTGCCCAGGAAGGTCAAGACCGGAAGTTGGTTGAAATCCACGATACGGATAAAATCCTCATCGTCCAGCACTTCCAGCGGTTCCTGTACGCAGCGTCGGGAAAGGGTATAGAAAATGCTGTTGGTCATTAACTCACGGAAACGGACACGGAGGTTATCTTCATCCAGTCCTTCCAGAAAAGTGTCTGCCACCTCATATTCCAGACCATCCATCGCTTCTTCCAGATTTTCAGCGGTCAACTGCTGTGCCAGTTCCATCAGCGCAGCATTCATGCTGTCCGTCTGCGTCAGAGCATAAGTATCTGCCAGATGGTCGAGGATCATCTGCTGGTGTTCCGAATCATCAATGCGCCAGAGGATCGGCGTTCTGCCGCCCTGCACCAGATGCGTGTCCGCAATGTCGAACACATAGCGCAGCTTTGCCCGTGGGCTGGCATCGTCCAAAAGCGCAATGCCTTTTGCGCCACGGTTTACCCAGCGGTTCATTTTCTTGTTCCAGACTTCCAGCTCTGCACAGGCGGTCGCATCAGGACGCTGAGCATGGATCAGCAAAGTATCTTTGAACGAATAGCGGTACAGCCGTGCCGCCACATCCAGATAGTTCATCCAGTCTTTCGGAGAATTGCTTACCCACCGTGCGTTCTGCTGGGCAAGTTCCCGAATATCGTTAAATTTCGCCAATCGTTCCCTCCTTACTTCTTAGCTGGTGTTTTCGGAAATTCAAGACTGTACTGCGCCCTGCCATTTTCTATTGCCATAACAAGGTCTGCGGCAAAGGTCTTGTCCTTTTTGGCAGAGTAGAAGTCTTTTGCATAGGTACGTCCTTTCTTCAAAAGGTCAGTTGCCATCTTCTTTGTGAGCGTCTTTTTCATGCCGGAAAGGTATTTACTTTCTTTCCAGAGGGCAAATTTACAGTCCCGGTCAGAGCAATAGAAATTCAGCTTGCCTTCACAGACGGGCTTTCCACATACCGGGCAGTTCCCAATAGATACCTTATTATAAATAGGTGATTCCTGTACGGTCGGAATTTGCCGGAGGTCTGCCAGCATTCGTTCCAGCAATCCACCGATGCCCTGCATGAAGTCGGCGGGCTTTGTTTCGCCCCATTCCATCCGCAGCAGTTCATTTTCCCACTCAGCGGTCATGCTTGCCGATTTCAGGTAATCCGGGATATTTGCGATTGCCGTAACCCCCTCTGCACTGGGAAGAATCTGCTTGCCTTTGCGTTCCACATAGCCGGAAGATACCAGCTTTTCCAGAATCGCTGCACGGGTCGCAGGTGTTCCCAGTCCTTTCTTTTCCGTGTCTTTTTCAAACTCCTTGTTGCCTGCGCTTTCCATTGCAGAAAGCAGGGTGTCTTCGGTAAATGCTTTCGGCGGAGATGTAAAGCCCTGCTTTTTCTCCGCGCTCACCACAGGAATCACCTCGCCCTGTTCCAGTTTCTTGGGGAATGCCATATCCTTGCTTTTTTCCTGTTCTGCAAACGGAACAGGCATTGCGGTATGTCCCGCCTGCAAGACATTTTTGTATTTTGCAGTGAATTTCCTGTCCTGGCAGCATACTGTTACCAGAACATCTTCATAGATGTATGGCGGCTGTACTGCCTGTTGCATCTTCCAGACGATGAGAGCAAAGACCTTTTCCTTATCCCCGGACAGGCTGTTTGACCCACGCTTGCAGCTTTCCAGTGTCGGCAGAATCGCATGGTGGTCAGTGACCTTTTTGTTATTGACCACCTGCTTTACTCCATCTGCTTCGCCGCCATAGTGTTTGAGCAAATCTGCCATGGTCTGCTGCATATCTTCCGTGATGTACTGGCTGTCCGTTCGCGGGTATGTCACCAGCTTTTCTTCGTACAATTCCTGTACGATCTTCAAAGTCTGACTGGCGGTAAAACCATAATAGCGGTTAGCTTCTCGCTGCAAGGTCGTTAAGTCATACAGCTTCGGCGCAGACTGTTCTTTCCGTTTACGCTCGATGCTGCCAACTACGGCACACTGTCCATCACAAGCTACCTGCATGGTATCCGCATCCTGCTCCTGTGCCATCCGTTCCGATTCTGCCACGATGCCATTTCCTGTGATTTCTACTTTGTAATACGGCTCTTTTACAAAGTTCTGGATTTTGTTCTGCCGTTCCGTCAGCATTGCCAGTGTCGGAGTCTGCACCCGTCCAATGGTCTGCCGCCTGCCGTATTTCTTGGTAAAAGCCCGTGTGCCATTCATACCAATCAGCCAGTCTGCCTTTGCCCTGCACTCCGAAGCGGCAAACAGGTTGTCATACTCTGCGCCATCCTTTAAGGAATCAAAGCCCTGCTGGATAGCGGAATCTTCCATGCTGCTAATCCACAGCCGTTTGACCGGGAGTTTGCTGCCTGCCAGACCGTACACGCGGCGAAAGATTGCTTCGCCCTCACGCCCTGCGTCGCAGGCATTTACCACATAATCAAAATCTTTGCTTCGGAGGAGCTTTCGCAGGATATTGAAATGCGCTTTCTTATCTTCCGAAACCAACAATTTCCATTCTTCCGGGAGAACCGGAAGATCATCAAACCGCCAGCTTTTATAGCGTTCATTGTAATACTCCGGGGCTGCATACTCTGCCAGATGCCCCAGACACCAGCTCACCACGCAATCCCCACCCTCCAGATACCCGTCCTCATGTTTGTATGCACCGATCACTTTCGAGATGGAACGTGCCACACTCGGCTTTTCTGCTATCACAAGATATTTCATGTGTCCTCCTGCTTGTTTGAAAAAAGCAGGGACAGTCCGAATCAGACCATCCCTGCACCACTAGATTATACGGTTTTCACGTTATTCTTCGGTTTCTGCGTCCTGCCCTGCTTCCTCATCCTCATTCTTTGTCGGCAGAGCTTCATATTCCAGATTTTCTTTCGATACTTCCGGCTCACTCTGCTTCGGCTTATAAATGTAGAAATAGAAGAATGCGCCTGCACCACCTACACCCATAACAAATACGATTGCCAGAATCTTGGTCAGCTTTCCATCGTCCTGTTCCGGCTCTTCGATCTCGACATCCGGTTCCGGCTCAGGTTTGGTTTCCGGTAGCACGACTGCCGGCTTCTCTTCTTCCTTGCCGTTGCGTTCCTCATCGGTCAGAAACTCCTGCAAATCGTATTCATCGATCATGGAGAGCATATACACATTCTCGCTGTTCCTTGCCCGGTCGATCACTAGAAAAAAGGTATTTCCGCCCTTGGTCTTGACCGTGAAGAACTCTTTACTGGAATCGTCCGTAATGTTATCCTCCACCTCGCCATTGCCCGCAATGGTGAACGGAATCTTCTCTTCCTCGGTGGGTTCCTCTTCCTCAATGACCTGTGCAGGCTCTTCCTTGACTTCCGGCTCCACATAGGCAAATGCCGGAGTGGAAAAGCCTACCGCCATCAGCAGGGTCAGCACTGCACTGGGAATCACAATACCCAGCTTTTTAAGCATCTTTCGCAATCGCATCCTCCATTTCTGCTTCTTCCGAAGTCTTGTTCTCGTGGTTTACAGTTGTCTGGAACGTCACATTCCCCGCCTGGATATTTTCCAGCAGCGCCAACAGGTCACGCCCGCCCAGCTTTGTGCTGCGGATAGCCCGAACGATCTCATTGTCCTCTTCTTTTTTCTGTGCCGCCCGGACATTTCTCAGGTACTCTTCCAGTTCCGCGATCTTGCTTTCGGTTTTCTCTGCATCATTCAAAAACTTCTTCAGCTTTTTGCTCATCTAGCTTCTCTCCTTTCTTCTACTTGATTCTGCCAAAACCAAGGAAGTGGTTCTGCCAATAGGTCGAATTGATGCTGGTATAAGAAATCGGATCGCCGCAGTGAATCATCATGCCGTTGCCAACATAGATGCCAACGTGCGACGCACCGACGGTATTATAGGTTTTTTCAAAGAAGATCAAGTCACCCGGCTGTGCATTTGCAGGAGAAACGTAGCTGCACTTGCCGCGCAGTCCGTTTGCTGTCGTGCGTCCGACATTCCAGCCATTGCCGCAGTTATTGATGACCCAGCAGACAAAGCCAGAGCAATCAAAACTGGTGCTTGGCGAACTTCCGCCCCACACATACGGCATACCCAGATACTTTTCGGCTTCTGCAATCATCCTTGCAAACTTTTCATCCGACAGGGCTTCTTCTGGAATATCATATCGGAAACCACCGCCGGAACTGCCGCCTGTTCCACCCGAACCGCCAGAGCCAATGCTTCCTGTTGTGCCGCCGCTGTATGTAGGTGAGCCTGCGCCAAACAGTTCCGGGCGATTGCCATAGGTCAGATTGTAGGCATCATACCGCCCAGTCTGCTTCCGATCCATGTTCTTTCTGGCAATGGTGTCAAAGCCCTTGTTCTTCAGCAGGACGTTGAGGATTTTGTACTCATACTCCACTTCTTCCTGATAGGTATAGGTTTCCATGCTGACGTTTCCAAAAGCGTCAATCGTTGGCCGAATCCCTACTCTGGTTTCCATGCGTGTGCGAATCTCTATCGTTTCCCAGACTTTCAAGAGATACTGCTGCTCAAACAGCGACTTGATGACGGTTTTCACCTGTCCTCTGGTGAACTGCTCATATACGGCAGTCAGATGAGAGATCAGCTGATAAGGGTCATGCCCAATTTCGTCCAACTGGTAACGGTATTCGTCATAGCCGGGATGTGTGGACTCCATCTGCCGTATCTGCTCATCCAGCTTCTTTTCCAGTTCCAGATAATCTTCTTCTGCACCTTTCATGTCAGCATCCTTACTAGGATACGTCGTTCCGATAAAGGTGCTACCCGTTCCCTGGATCGCTGCGGAACAGCTTGAAAATGCGCCCATAATCAGCATGAGCATCAGTGCTGCGATGCCAAGTCCCGCCCACAGGGTCTTGTTCTGCACAACGATTTCCTGCACCGCCGCTTTTGCTTTTTCGGCAAGCGTGTTCGCCGCCGTTGCCGCCTGCTTGCTGGCAGCGTTTCCAGCTTTCCGACCTCGCTTGGCTGCTGCATAGGCATCCTTATACTGCTTTTTCTGATAGAATTTTGAACCGACTGTCTTTGTTGCTTCACCTCCTGCGGCAGTCGGTGGTGGCAAGTGCGGTTTCTTTTTCAGTGACGTTTCTGCCACTTCTTCGGCCATGCCGCCCTCACTCTCCGAAAATTTCAGACGGCTGGATTTTTTCTCAACCTCGACTTTCTTCTCAGCTCTGGCAGATTTTTCTCTGGTCTTTTTCCTGCCTTTAGAGAAACGGTACAATCCTTCCAGCGTTTCTTCGCTCTTGTGCGCCGACTCCACACCGGAGTTTTCCTTTTCGACCTGATGCACCTTGTTATGGGCAAAACCAGTGGCAGTATCCACTCCTTTCTTCGCCACTTTCTTAATGCCCAGCCCTGCGCCCCGGACGATGCCGCCCTGCTGCTCATCATCAAAGGATAAGCGGCCCTTTTTCTTCAGCGCAGGCTCTGCATCTTCGTCCACTGGCGAAGCATCTTTTTCTTTCGCTTTGCCATCCTCCTGATGGGCTTTATAATACTCTGTACTCTGTTTGGCTGTGCTGCGCCGTGGCTTTTCCTCCTCTCCCTCCTCGGCATCCATGCACACCTCTTCTTCCACAACAGGGGTTTCTTCTGCACTTTCCACAGCGTCTTTTTCCGAATCTTCCTGCTTCGGTGGTTCTTCTTCAACTGCGGACTTGGTTTCCCCGGTGCGGAGATTCTCTTCCACCAGACCGTCTTTGGTCATTTTCTGGACGATTTTATCTCTGCCCCGGAATCGCTTGTCTGCCATTGGATTCACCTCCCATCCGGCAGGAAACTCACGCAATCAGAGTTGCATGAGTCTCCCACTTATCGAGAATGCGCTCCAGCTCTCTGGCAAAAGCGATCAGCCGGGAATTGACCTCTGTGCGGTCGATGTAGCCCCGTTCTTCCATGTGGAATCCGTGGGTCAGTTCATCTGCCAGTGCGCCGACTGCGTAAAAGTCCTCCAGCACCGTATGCACCACCGATTCCTCATCGTGGAAATTCAGCATTTCCACTTCCTGATAAGGCGGGCTGGAATCGCCATCGTATTTTGCTGCCTCAGCACGGTCATGCAGCTTCAGGATCATCTGGCTCAGTTTTTTCTCGTTCATCATGCGTCTTTCTTCTCCCTGTATTTTGCAATTTCATTCGGTTTCGTGGTCATAAGGCCATAAAGTTTCAGCGAAGTATCGAACTTATCCTTGAACGGAATAATGGTATTGCCGTAGAACAGCAGCCCCTCGCCCTCGTTGCTGTTCGTCACATAGGAAAGCTGGAATGGCGAAATGTTGAGCTGCTTTGCAAGAATCTGCCTATCACCGGATGCCTGATTCAGCATATAGATGAAATCGCTGTTCTCAAAGATGTTCTCGATCTCCCGGCTGGCAAGCAGATCTTTGATGTTCTGCGTGATGCCCGTAGGGATGCCGCCCCATTTTCGGAAACGCTTCCAGATTTCAACACTGTATGCGGCAGTCTGCTCTTCCTTTAAGAGCAAGTGGAACTCATCAATGTAGTATCGTGTATTTTTCTTTGCATTGCGGTTGATGGTAACACGATTCCACACCTGATCCTGCACGATGAGCATACCCAGCTTTTTGAGCTGCTTGCCCAGCTCTTTAATGTCAAAGCAGATAAGACGGTTATCCAGCTCCACATTCGTCTGGTGGTTGAACACCCGCAACGAACCATTGACGTAGATTTCCAGTGCCGTGGCGATACGCTGCGCCTGCCGTTCTTTCTGTTCCCGCAGGCAATCGTACAGATCACCAAGAATCGGCATATTCTCCGGTTTCGGGTCATTCAGATATTTCTGATAGACCAGCGGCAGGCATCGGTCAATGACGGATTTTTCTTCCGGCTCCATGCCATCCCGTGCGCCCATGATAAGTTCGCACAGGGAAAGGATGAAATCCGATTTCATACCTAGCGGGTTATCATCGTCCGCATAGTTCAGGTTAATGTCCATCGGATTGATGTAATCCCGGCTGGTGGATGAGATATGAATGACCTGCCCGCCCAGTGCTTCGACCAGCGGATAATACTCGCCTTCCGGGTCTGCGATGATAATATCGTCCGTTGTCGTGAAGAACACGTTTGTCATTTCACGCTTTGCGCTGAACGACTTACCACTGCCCGGTGTTCCAAGAATCAGACCGTTCGGGTTTTTGAGCTGTTTTCGGTCGGCCATAATCATGTTGTTGGACACTGCATTCAGACCGTAGTAGAGGGAATCACCCTCCATGAAAAGTTCCTGTGTGGTGAACGGCACGAAGATGGCGGTGGAAGTTGTAGTCAATGCCCGCTTGATGGGAACCAGATTATTGGCCAGCGGCAGACTGCTCATAAGCCCCTGCTCCTGCATATAGTCCAGTCGATTCAATGTGCAGTTGAACTTCTGAGCGATACCAGCCGTCTGAAACACTGCACTATCCAGCTCCTGTTTGGTTTTCGCAGCATTGAGGAACAGCACCGTAATAAGGAACATACGCTCATTGCGGCTCTGCAAATCATCCAGAATCTTCTTGGCTTCACCACCATAAGTTGCAAGGTCACTCGGAATAATTTCCATATCATAGCCGGAACGCACCGCCTTTTTCTGTTCCTCAATCTTCATGCGGTCAAGGTCTGTGATCTTGCCCTTGATGAGTTTGATTGCCTTGAGCTGGTCTACCGACTGCACATGGATGCTGACCACCAGATTCTTGTCCATGTCCAGAAACTCTGCTAGAACCTTATCCGTCAGTTCCGGGGCAAGGATGTTCAGATAGGATACTGCGCCGATAGTATCTCCCATCTGGAAGTTCTTGCCGCTCTTGAACAGAAAACTGGTCGGAGCAATGAAGTCCTTGGTAGTCATGCCGCTTTGCAGGATGCGGTCATAGCTGAACTCAAACTTCCGTTCTTCCTCCTGATGGAACATCTCGTACATGATCTGTAAGCGTTCCACACCATTCAGCGGATATGCTTTTACGCCCAGCACCTTGAAATTGTTGAGAATATCGGTTTCGATACGCTCCAGCCGGGGCTTTGCTTCTTTCACGCTTTTGGCTTCAATGCTGAACGTGATGTACTTCGTCCGAACCAGACCGTTGTTGCCCTTGGCAAGCTGCTGTTTCAACATCTGCGCATATTCCATGCGCACATCATCGAACTGGTCATGCTGCGGCTCAATCTGAATGACCTTGTTGTATTCGCTCATATCACTTTTGTGGTTAATGAACGAAAGCTGAAAGCGGATGCTGGAATCAAAGTAGTTGAGGAAGTCACACCAGCTTTCAAAAATGGTGTTCTTATCTTCGTTTTGCGCGAGCTGATAGTTGATGTCATAGAAGCGGACGGTTTTGGAATACAGATGTTCCTCCACCCGGCAGATGCCGTCCCGCCCCATTTCCAGATACGGAATCGACCGCTGCACGGTCAAGTGATGCTCTTTCTTCTTTTTTGCTTCTGCCTTTGCAGACGGCTTGAAGAATTTCTGGAAGATGCCGCCGAACAGCGGCTTCTTATCCTTTTCTTTTCCCAATAATGCCTCCCTTCTTCACTTTTGGTGTTACAGGTTTCTCCGGCTCATATTCGTACAGATTTTCGATCTCGTAGCGGCGAACCGCCGGACGTTTGAAACGGACATTGATGAAGTTCGTCAGGATGGTTTCAAGGTGCATCCCGTTTTTCTCGAACAGCGCAAAGAAAAATTCCGGGAGCATCAGCAGCACCATGCCCGCCGCCGCGTTGCTTGTGCCAAGTGTTCCCCGTGTGAGAAAGTAGAACGGAACACCGATGGATGCCGCAAAGCCCATACAGACGAGCTGCCGCTTTGTCAGGTTGAGAAAGACCTTGTTTTTGACTTTGGACAGGTCTTTCGGAATCGTCACATAAGCCATTCTTCACCATGACAGCCAGACACGCCGCCGGGATACGGCTTTTGTCTGCTGTCTTTCCTTTCCTCGGATTTTCCCGGTTTTAGTGACTGCCGAAGATCTGTTTGGACAGACTTCCCGTTTTCATCAGGCTGAAACACAGAATCACGGTATACGCTGCAACGCCGATCAGCGCGGAGTGCATATTGCTGGAAATCCGCACCGAAGAAATCAGTGCTGCGTAAATCGCCACACAGACCATCATCAGAAATGCCTGAAATGCAAGGGCGAACAGTCCTCTGAAATAGTTGGTTCCTACATGACCCCATTCACGGTTGCTCATCGTTGCGAACGGGATCGGGGCAAGCGATGTATAGAGATAAATCTCTATCATGCGCCCATAGACAATGACAGTTATCACCACCGACATAATTTTCATGCAGAAGCTGACAAGGAAGGTTTCAAGAGCCAGCACTACCAGTTCACCGATCTCCATGGTTGCCATCGCCGCCTGCATCTGCATGGACAGCGAACTAACATCAATGGCAGTCTCGCCGTTGATGATACCGGAAGCCGAATTAACTACCGATTGTCCAACGTCAAAGACTGCCATTGTAATTGTGAACGTATTGCTGACCAGATAGATTGCGACCCATGCCTTGACAAAATACTTGAAGAACATCCATGTATCTACATCATGCAGGTTGTTTCGCTCGGTCAGCATCGAGATCAGCTCATAGCAGAGTACCAGAGTGATGATGATTCCGGCAATCGGAACTACCACCGACTCTGATAAGTTCTGAATCATACTGAAAACGCTGCTGTTCCAGTTTTGTGGAGTGCGTCCAACCTGAGCCGCGATCTCACTTGTCTTTTCATTGACATCCGTGAACATCGTACTCATGTTGGACTCCACCATTCCTGTCAGAAGTTCCCGCATCCATTTTTCGATGGCTGCAAAGATATTATCGAACAATGGCGGGAGTACCTCCTATCGCGGGTGCTTAGCCGAACAGGCCAGAGAGCAGAGGAATCAGCTGCGTACCGATGAGGATCACGCCGCCACCGCTCATGAGCTGCTTCATGCCCTGAGACTTCGCACCCGGATTGTCGTTGCCATATCCTTCCATCAGATTGACAACACCCCAAACGCCAAGACCTGCGCCAATAGCCACAACGAGAGTCTGCAGAACGGTAATAGACTGATTAAAGAATTCCATATATTATTTTCGCCAGACCGCAGATTTGATGAATATTTACGATTCCAAAAGGAAAGCGGGCTGGCACATCTTCGGTGCTGCCCGCTTCCTGCGATTCTGGCTTCTCCTTTCATTTTCAATAAAGTCAGCCTTTTGGAATCACATGATAGATGGTGGTTATTTCGTGTCGGTCATACGGATCACCTGTTCAGGGTCTGCCCGAACGGGTGGGAGGGTGTATCGCTTGCTGTTGATAAAAGCCTCCTTCCTTATCCTTGTGCCTGTTCGGTCACATCCACTTCATAAAGGTCAAATTCTTCCGTGGTGAGCAGCCGCAGTTCGTGTTTCAGGTAGCGTTCTACGTCGAACTCGTTTTTCTTGTCGAAATCCGAAAGTTCCTTGTACCGCTTATGTTTGGTAATGTCAAACTTATCGCTCAGGAATGGTCTGACACCTCTTAACTGTAAGATGCACTTGCTGCCGTCCATGACTGCAAGCTCATCCCGGCTCATCAGTTCTTTTCCGGTCTTTTGGTAGTTCGTGCCAAAAGAGGGGCTGTTGCCGCGGGTATCCGATGTGTTGTAAAGGTCGATGGTTTCCTTGCCCAGGGTTTCAGAAATCTCCTTGAGGGTGGAGCTTTCCTTGCCGCCAAGGAACAGCATCGTGTCGCAGTTGCCAATGATGGTTTCTGCGGCATCCTTGTAAATAGTCTTTAGCTGGCTTTGCGATTGGAGAATAATCGAAGCAGAAATCTCACGGCTGCGGATGGTAGCGATCAGTTTATCGAACTTTGGAATCTGGCCGATGTTTGCAAACTCGTCCAGGAGCAGCCGCACATGGTACGGAAGTCTGCCACCGTGTTCATCGTCCGCCTTATCACAAAGCAAATTGAATAGCTGTGTGTACAGGATCGACACCACAAAATTGAAGGTGTCATCCGTGTCGGAAATGATAACGAACATTGCGGTGCGCTGATCGCCCAGCATATCCAGCTCCATCTCGTCGTATGCCATCAGGTCACGCAGTTCCTTAATGTCAAATGGAGCCAGTCTCGCACCGCAGGAAATCAGAATGGACTTCGCCGTTTTACCTGCCGCCAGCTTGTACTTTTTGTACTGCCGCACGGCAAAGTGTTCTGGTTTATCCTTTTCCAAATCCTCAAATAGTTCATCGACCGGATTCTTGAACTCTTCATCATCCTCGCGGGCTTCGCTGGCATTGATAAATTCCAGCAGCGTGGAGAAGTTCTGTTCTTCTTCCGGGGCTTCATAGTAGATATAGCCGATGAGTGCGCAGTAGAGCAGGCGTTCTGCCTTGACCCAGAAATCTTCGCCGGACTTCTCGCCGTCTCCTTTCGTGTTGGCGATGATCGTATTGACCAGTTTCAGAATATCTTTCTCACTGCGGATATAGTGGAACGGGTTATAGTGCATCGACTTCTTGAAATTGATCGTGTTCAGGACTTTGATTTTGTACCCGGCATCCGAGAGCATCTTTCCGCATTCAATGATGATCGTACCTTTCGGGTCAGTACAGACATAGCTGACCTTTTCGGGCATCTGCATCAGATTGGGCTTTACGAAAAACCGTGTCTTGCCGCTGCCAGAGCCGCCGATCACAATGACATTCTTGTTTCTGGCATACTTCGGATGCTTTGGTCTGCCGCTCATCATCAACCGTTCCGTCTGGGTGAGCAGCACATTATTCTCGAATACCGGGTCAATAAAAGGTTCAATGTCCTTGGCATTGCCCCACCGGGCAGAGCCGTATTCCTCTCCCTGACGATACTTCTTTGCGTTCTTCCCCTTAAAGTAGATCACGGCTTTCAGTGCTGCTGCACCGATCAGACCCACCAGCAAGTCGAACGGATGGACACTTGGCAGATAACTCTTGTAGGCCAGACCGAAGTTCATAAAAAGAACCATCAGCCTGTCCACGATGGTATCGCCATTACAGTGTCGGTACAGCCATGCGGCTTTCTCCACCATGTAAAAGGCGATGATGTACGGAAAATTCAGCAGGATCAGCTTTTTCATATCTGCCGACTGCATCTTTCCACTGATTGCCGCCGCTACTTTCTTGCCCCATGCCGTTCCGCCTGTCTGGTTGGAGGGAGCTTTGCGCGGTCGTTTGCTCTGTGCGGTCGTTTTCTTTTTCTGGCTCATCGCACCTGCCCTCTGTCTTTCGTCTTTTCCTTGGTGATTTCCCGGTGCTTGGCAACACGCTCCTTTGCCTGCTCCAGTTTCTTACGGATGGACTGCCGCTGCTCCTTTTTCAGCGAAACTCCGGTGTATTCCTTGAACGCTGCCGTCATAACGTCTACATCTTTCGCCTTGAAAAAGACCAGATAGTCGGTTTTACCCTCTTTTTCTGCCTTTTTCAGACTATAATCAATGCCGTACTTCCGGGCTACCCGGTCAAACGACTTGATGTTATTGTCCGTGACAACGATATTGGTAAGCTGTGCGCCGCTCTGTTGCAGGCTCTTGATGCTCTGCTTTCCTCTCTTACATCGGTTCTGCCCTCCCATCTTCTTCGACTGCTGTTTTTTCTTCTCGATCTCTGAAAGCAGCTTTGTTAGTGCTGCTTTCAGAAGCTGCGCCGAGATTTTTCCGCCTTTGATGCACAATGCCATCGTTTTTTCGTTTACTTCATCCTGCACCTGCGCCCTCCTTTCCGGTTTATAGTTTTATCCAAACGGCATCAGACACTGACTGTGCCTGATACCGGGGGAGCCGTATCGCCAAAGACCGAACGAAATTTCTTTCTGCACTGGTGCATCATGTAGCCGCACTCCCTGCGGTGTCGGCAGGAAATGCAGGGATGGTCACTGTCCGTTCCCGGACGCTGGCGCATCATACGTTCAAACGGGCTATTCGTAAAGTTCATAGGCTCACCCCTCCTGTTCTGCCATCGGAAGAATCCCACGCCGTTTCAGTTCGTGGTACAGAAACTTCCTGCCTTTGTGCGTCCATGCCGTATGCAGCTTTTCCACTGCACTGCCATCACTCCGATGGAGCCGGAAAACAAGGTTTGCAGTATATCCCTTATCCTGATGCTTTGCATACAGCACCCACTGGTTATTGGCCCGGTACTGGATACCGTGCAGATGGAGTAGACGATTGAACACCTTTGCACCGCAGCCGTACTCTTTTGCGATCTGTGTCGTTGTCACCAGCGAATCGGGCGGCTGTGATTCGTAAAAACGCTTCGGCGGCGCGTGGCTTTTGCACTTGTGCTGATGCAGCAGTTCAATGACTGCCTGCATCCAGTGATCCGTTCCCATGCAGTGCTGTCCTTCGCAGCTGCGGAAACAGTCGTTCTTGTGGAAGTGATGGAGCTTGTACAACTGCTTTGCCATCTCCAGCGTGATCCGGTAGTCTTTCACATACCGCTGCACCGTGCGCCCGCCCTCATCCTGCGGACGGACACGGGGAACGAACTCATAGTCCCGGCCCTCCACAAATCCATACTGGCACATCCGGGGGAACCACTTGCGGAAGTCACTCCGAATCTGCATCTGGTCGTACAAATCTCTCGCCCAGATCACCGAGGGAGCCATATCAAAATCCATAAAAAACACGCTCATTGCATCGTCCTCCTTAATTGCTTCTGCCGCCCCATCCGAAATCATATCTGACCTGTGCAGCGTAATAGCTGTCAATCGTGGTCGGAGCATTATACAGTGTAGCAAGCAAATATTGTTTGATGTTTCGTACCTGTGTGGTATTGCTTTTCAGGCATTCCATTACATACTGGATGTGCATGGAATCCAGCTTCATCAGGCGGCTTTTGACCACCTCTTTCGGCTTTTCTTCCCCGCAAATGCGCAGGAACTTCTTTCTGCTGGTTACGGTTTCCACAAGAAGTTCCAGAATCTCCATCAGGATTTCCCGGTCATGTGGGAAGTTCTTCTCTAAGATTGGGATTTCCAGCTTGTCTTGAAAATAGAAGCGATACCTTTCATCTTCCCGCATCTCCCCGGATATGTTTTCACCAGATTGTGCAGAATAGATTAGATCAGTCTCACTACTATCAGTATTATTTATATCAGTCTTACTTCCGTTTGATTTCCATACTCCCGGAAGTTCGCTTTTCAAACCACCAGAAGTTTGATTTTCATACTTCCAGTAGTTCGATTGTGAAAGTCCCGCATAGAGGTCTTTCACATAGAGCAGGTTCGGCTTTCCCAAGCCCTGCCTGCGCCGCTCAATAAGCTGATATTCGTGTTCCAGCTCGTCCAGCAGTTTGACCGCTTTTTGTCTGGCACATCGAATCGAATCCATGATTTCATCTATCGTACAGATGATGTAGGCATTTCCATTCTCGTCCTGCCAGCCATTTTTAAGCGAGAGATTCATCCGATCCAGCAAGACTGCATAAAGCAGCTTTGCATCGCCAGACATCTTTTCAAACAGGTCTACCTTGATGAGTGCTTTCGGCACACGGTAGAAACTGTATCGGTCTGCTTCCAGACCTCTGAAATACGGGTACTTCATGTAGATTCATCACCTCCCCTCCTGCTGGATTTGCACTATTATAAATAACAGTACATTCCTACGACGGAGCATCTTGCGACACTCCGCCGCATTGTATCTGCTGTTATTTGAGCTTTGCCATTCTGCCCCAGCCCGTTCCTGCCCCATATTTCAGCGGCGTTTTCTCTGACAAGACACGCAGGATGCACATTCAGTATCAGAAGTATCTCTCTGGGATGGCTTATTCAATTTTCAAGGTTCCGGTGAGAGGTTTTGTATTGTCCTCTCATCCTTAGAATCGGAGAAAGGTCATTTCGCAAGGTGTTTTCAAAAAAAGTTTTTGAACTTTCTATGAACTTTCCGATTGGGATGGAGATTTTTTGTGTCCTCTCACTCCTAGAATCGGAGAAGGGCTATTTCGCAAGGTGTTTTTGAAAAAAATTCAAAAAAATTTTGAGCCGCCCAATTCAGAGTGCTTTCTGCGATTGGACGGCTCATTTTTCGATTATGTATATGTTAGCAGCTGCACAATGCCCGGAAGTGCTTTTTCTGTATCTTGTAAATTGCTGCGTTATAAATTCCGGTAAGATTCTGGCGAGTCATGCCAAGATGTTTTGCCGCCTCTGTGAAAGACAGACCATGGAACAGGTGGATGTGAACGACCTTTCTCTGCAAATCAGTCAAAGTAGAGAGCAATTCTTCCACTCTTTCCTCACTTATCATTCTTTCCAGTGTGCTGACTGCTTCATCGACTCCCTCCAGGATTTCTTCTTTATACTCCCTGTCCTCACGGGATGGCATCCATTTTCCCTGAATGATCTCGTAGTTCATGAAAATACGATCCTCTCCTTCCAGAACCAGACGGATGTGCCACTCGTATTCATCAAATTCCTCTTCCTCAATGTGATGCCCCGCACCCTCCAGTGCATCATATTTATAATGTACGCAGTTGCGAAGCGAGAAAACGGTCACTCTTTTATGCGCCCGGTAAATCACATAACCATTTTGGTAGACACTGATGCTTCCATGATTTTCCAGAATCTTCTCGGCTACCACTGGCACACCAGATACCTCAAGTGCCTTCACGGTTGGAACACGCTGTTCCTTGTACGAAGGGAGTTCAACAAGCTTTTTCAGATCCTTGAATGTCATCATAATGTCCACCTTTCTGCCTTTTGGCTGCGGGCGGTCTGAAACAAAAAATGCAGCAAAAGTTGTCCCAGACTTACCCGTTTTTTTTTTGAACGGGAAGTCTAAGACTTCTCCTACTGCATCGTTATTTCATGATTCACTTTTAAGGTGTGATGTTTAGTCTCTCATATATAGAATTGCTGGAAGGGCATTTCGCAAGGTGTTTTTGAAAAAAAAATTAAAAAAGCCGGAACAGGATGAACTACTTGCAGGCGCACTACTGCGCTACATTCGCTCATTCTGTTCCGGCCTATATCACATATTGCTACGGTATCGCTCTAAA
>OLNS01000416.1_pt1 | contig 39611 bp, 33 predicted proteins | sample 1673031 | NCBI WGS metagenome assembly OLNS01 (sample SAMEA3136748, study PRJEB25190) | human gut metagenome | biome: human gut; feature: human-associated habitat; material: faeces | place: Austria | collected 2013
ATCATGTCGTTTCCTGCCTGTCAAGAACTTTTTTCAACTTTTTTGAAGTTGTTTTTGTTTCTCTCTTGCAGCAACTTTGATATCTTATCACATCCAACCAGCTGTTGTCAAGAACTTTTTCATTTCTTTTTTACAGCTCTTTGTCAGACGCAACTCGTTTATGTTATCACGAGTCTTTTCAGATGTCAAGAACTTTTTTCATTTCTTTCCATCAACGCAGAAGGAGGGATTTGAACCCTCGCACGGCGCAAACCGTCTATACCCTTAGCAGGGGCACCTCTTCAGCCACTTGAGTACTTCTGCACGTCACTGATTACTCAGTGAGCAAAATCAATTATACTAAAACATTTTACATTTGTCAACGGTATTTTTTACATTTCTTCAAATTCTTTAATTGTTTCTTCGATTCGTTGTTTTACCATCGCCGCAATCTCCGTTGTCTTCATCCCCTGGTATTTTTCATACGGGATTGGCTCCAGAAAATGTACCTGTACCGTCAGCTTCTTAATAGAATTCGTATCAAAGGATTTGTACGAATCGATCAGAGCCACCGGCACGATGGGGCACTGGGCTTTGACTGCACTTTTAAAACTCCCGCCTTTAAAGTCCAGAAGCTGATTTCCCTTCCGGCTTCTGGTTCCCTCGGCAAAGATCAGATAGTTCCGGCCTTCTTTCACTTCTTCTGCTACCTGTTTGATCACCTGCAACCCCTGACGTAGATCATTTCGATCTAGCGGAATGGCTTTCATGCAGGCAAAGACCTGTTTTAAGAACGGTACATTCTCCACTTCTTTTTTCATCACTACCGAAAACGGACGTGGGCAGACTTCGAGTATTGCCAACACATCATATAGCCCCTGATGGTTTGGAAAAAACATGAATCCATCCTGCTTCGGGATGTTTTCCACTCCATAGGCATCGATGGTGATACGACCGCCGATATTCGCCCGGCGGTCGATCATTTTTAATATCTGATATCTTTCTTCTTCGGTGTATTTTTCTACGTGGGCTGCCGTATAGCACAGTTTAAACCATCCATACGGAACAAACCACAGATTCCGTAACACCATTAACAGAATTCGTTTCATTCTTCAGACTCCGTATCTTCCTGTTCGTTTACTTCTGTATTTTCTTCTTTTTCCCGTACTTTTGCGATACTCGCAACAGAAACTTTCTCATCCAGGTTCATCAGTTTGACACCAGATGTGATTCTTCCCAGAATTGAGATATCCGAGCAGGCAATCCGGATAATGATTCCTTCGGTGGTGATCATCATTACTTCATTGTCATCATTGACTGCCTTTACCCCTACCACATTACCGGTCTTTTCAGTAATCTTATAGCATTTCACACCTTTTCCGCCACGATTCTGTACGGAGAATTCGCTCATGGAAGTACGTTTACCCATACCTTTTTCCGATACGATCAGAAGGTAATCACCCTGGGAGCACAGCTGCATGCCGATGATTTCATCCCCGTCACTAAGATTGATACCACGAACACCCATGGATACTCTTCCGGTGCTTCTGACATCCGTATCTTTAAAGCGGATACACTGACCGTATTTGGTTACCAGAATGATATCTTTCTTGTTATCTGTGAATTTTACTTCGATCAGTTCATCGTCATCTTTCAGAGAGATAGCCGCAAGACCTGTCTTTCTGACATTTGCATAATCCTGGATCGGTGTTTTCTTCACGATACCGCTCTTGGTTGCCATGAACAGGTACTGACCCTGGCTGTAATCTTTCAGGGACAAAACCGCTGTGATCTTCTCGCCCGCCTGTAACTGTAACAGGTTGATGATTGCCGTACCACGGGCAGTTCTTCCTGCTTCCGGAATCTCATATGCTTTCAGGCGGTACACTTTACCCATGTTGGTAAAGAACATCAGATAATGATGGGTCGTTGTCATCAGCAGTTCATCGATATAATCGTCCTCGATAGTCTGCATACCCTTGATACCCTTGCCGCCACGGTTCTGGCTTCGGAAATTATCTACGGTCATTCGTTTGATATAGCCTAATTTTGTCATGGTAATGACGGTATTTTCATTCGGAATCATATCCTCCATGGAAATATCGAACTCGTCAAATCCGATGGCTGTCTTTCTCTCATCACCGTATTTTTCACTGATAGCAAGGATCTCCTCGCGTATCACGCGAAGCAGCAGATTTCTGTCTGCCAGGATGGCTTCCAGTCTGCGGATACGAGCCATCAGTTCTTTGTATTCTGCTTCCAGTTTTTCTCTTTCCAGACCGGTCAGTGTACGAAGACGCATATCTACGATGGCCTGTGCCTGTGCATCGGAAAGTTCAAAACGTTCCATCAATCTGGCTTTTGCCACCTGAGTATTCTCAGAACCACGGATGATACGAATCACTTCATCGATATTATCCAACGCCTTTAAGAGCCCTTCCAGAATATGAGCACGTTCTCTTGCTTTGTTCAGATCGTACTGGGTTCTTCTGGTCACAACCTCTTCCTGATGAGCCAGATAATGTTTCAGTATCTCCATCAGATTCATGACCTTCGGCTGGTTGTTGACCAGTGCCAGCATGATCACACCAAAAGTATCCTGTAACTGCGTATGTTTATACAGTTTGTTTAACAGTACATTTGCATTGACATCTCTTCGCAGTTCGATGCAGATACGCATACCTTCTCTGCTGGAATGGTCATTCAAAGCGGTGATACCGTCTATTTTCTTTTCTTTTACCAGATCTGCGATTTTTTCGATCAATCTGGCTTTGTTGACCAGATACGGAAGTTCCGTAACAATAATCTGGCTCTTTCCGTTTGGTAATGTCTCAATATTCGACACTGCACGGACACGGATCTTGCCGCGGCCTGTCCGGTACGCTTCCTCGATACCTCTGGTTCCAAGGATCGTTGCTCCGGTTGGAAAGTCCGGTCCTTTTACAATCTTTAAGATCTCTTCGATCTCGGTATCCCGGTTTTCTTCCACGATATTATCAATGATCTTCACCACCGCAGCAATAATCTCTTTTAAGTTATGTGGCGGAATGTTGGTCGCCATACCTACCGCGATTCCGGAGGTACCGTTTACCAGAAGGTTCGGATAACGAGCCGGAAGTACCGTCGGCTCTTTTTCTGTTTCATCAAAGTTCGGAGCAAAGTCCACGGTATTTTTATTGATATCCGCAAGCATCTCCATGGAAATTTTACTCAGACGCGCCTCAGTATATCGCATGGCAGCCGCGCCGTCTCCATCCACAGAACCGAAGTTTCCATGGCCGTCAACCAGCGGATAACGGGTGGACCAGTCCTGTGCCATATTAACCAGGGCTCCATAGATAGAACTGTCACCGTGCGGATGATATTTACCCATGGTATCACCAACGATACGTGCGCATTTTCTGTGTGGTTTATCCGGACCGTTGTTCAATTCAATCATAGAGAACAGTACTCTTCGCTGTACCGGCTTTAATCCGTCTCTGACATCCGGCAGCGCACGGGATGCGATGACACTCATGGCATAATCGATATACGATTCTTCCATTGTCTTTTTCAGATCCACCTCATGAACCTTGTCAAAAATATTGTCTTCCATCTTTTTCTCCTATTCGTAACTGTTCAGTACCTTCAAGGAATATTTCTTACTGAACAGTTATCTTTTTCATCCTTTGGATTAAATATCAAGATTTTTAACTTTTAATGCATTTTCCTCTATGAACTCACGACGCGGTTCTACTTTATCTCCCATCAGAGTGGTAAAAGTAAGGTCAAGTTCCGATGAAGTCTCATCGTCCATGGTCACACGAAGAAGCACTCTTCGCTCCGGATCCATGGTGGTCTCCCACAGCTGATCCGCATCCATCTCACCCAGACCTTTGTATCGCTGGATCTTGTTGTTACCGTCTCTTCCGATCTCAGTCAGGATATTATCCAGTTCCTTATCGTCGTATGCATACCAGATTTTCTTATTTTTCTCAATTTTATACAGCGGTGGCTGTGCCAGATACACATATCCCTGTTTGATCAGTTCCGGCATAAAACGATACAGGAACGTCAACATCAGGGTAGCAATATGTGCACCGTCCACATCGGCATCGGTCATGATGATGATCTTGTGATACCGCAGTTTGGAAATATCAAAATCTTCATGGATACCGGTACCAAATGCAGTGATCATGGCTTTGATCTCCGCATTGCCGTAGATTCGATCCAGGCGGGCTTTCTCCACATTCAGGATCTTTCCACGAAGCGGCAGGATCGCCTGGGTTGCACGGCTTCTCGCTGTCTTGGCAGAACCGCCGGCAGAATCCCCCTCTACGATGTAGATCTCACAGTTTTTGGGATCTTTATCCGTACAGTCTGCCAGTTTTCCCGGAAGAGACAATCCTTCCAGTGCAGATTTTCGTCTGGTCAGATCACGGGCTTTTCTCGCCGCATCTCTGGCACGTTGTGCCAGTACAGATTTGTCCACGATGGTTTTTGCCACAGACGGATTCTGCTCCAGAAAAATCTCCAGCGTTCTGCTTACCACAGCATCCACTGCACCTCTCGCCTCACTGTTACCCAGCTTCTGTTTCGTCTGTCCTTCAAACTGCGGTTCTTCAATTTTTACACTGATGATGGCGGTCAGACCCTCACGGATATCTTCCCCTGCCAGTTTTTCGTTTTCTTTTAACAGTTTGTTTTTCCTGGCATACTCATTAAAAGTCTTTGTCAGTGCATTACGAAATCCAACTACATGGGTTCCGCCTTCCGGTGTGGTGATGTTATTAACAAATCCATAGGTGGTTTCATTGTAGGAATCGTTATGCTGCATCGCCACTTCCACCGCCACGCCGTCTTTGGTTCCCTCACAGTAGATAATTTCCGGATATAACGCTTCCTTACTACGATTTAAGTACGTAACGAATTCTTTGATTCCGCCCTCGTAATGAAACTCTTTGACCAGTTCCTTTTCTCCACGCTCATCAGTAAGACGGATTTTTAATCCTTTGGTCAAAAATGCCATCTCACGGAATCTCTGTTTCAAGGTATCAAAATCAAACACCGTTTCTTCAAAAATCTCTTTATCCGGCAGAAACGATACCATAGTTCCTGTTTTTTCCTGCTCACACTCTCCGATGACTTTTAATTTGTATATGGTTTTTCCCCGTTCATATCTCTGACGGTATACCTTGCCCTCATGGTAGATCGTAACTTCCAGCCACTCGGAAAGTGCATTGACTACAGATGCACCTACCCCATGAAGTCCTCCGGATACCTTGTATCCTCCACCGCCAAATTTTCCTCCTGCATGAAGGATGGTGAATACAACTTCCACGGCCGGAATCCCCGCTTTGTGATTGATTCCCACAGGGATACCCCTTCCGTTATCTATGACGGTAATGGAATTATCTTCCTGAATTTTGACATCGATTACATCACAAAATCCAGCCAGTGCCTCATCAACTGCATTATCTACAATCTCATAGACCAGATGATGAAGTCCGCGGATCGATGTACTTCCGATGTACATACCGGGTCTTTTTCTGACCGCTTCCAAACCTTCCAATATCTGGATTTGATCTGCTCCGTATTCTGTACTCATCCTTATCCTCCTAAATTTTTATTTAAAAATCAATTTTTCCTTCGGTCACCCGAAATACTCTGTCAATCGAAAAATTATTCTCGATCAGTTCATCCAGACCGGTACATGTGATCACCGTCTGGATATTGTGAATGCTCTGCAGCAGATAATTCTGCCTGCTGCTGTCAAGCTCCGACAACACATCGTCCAGAAGAAGGACCGGATGATCCTTCGTCACCTTTTCCACCAGATAGATTTCTGACATTTTTAAAGAAAGAGCTGCCGTACGCTGCTGCCCCTGAGAACCATACTTTCGAATATCGATTCCGTTGGTCTGTACACAAAAATCGTCTCTGTGAGGACCTACGGACGTCACACGGAAACGAAGATCTTTTTCTCTCGCACTCTGCAGTTTTTCTTCAAATACTTTCTCTTCCACATCCGGTTCATACAACAGCCGGATCTCTTCTTTCTTCCCGGTCAGGTTGCTGTGGATCTGCCGGATAATCTCTCCCAGTTCTTCCATAAACTGCCTTCTCAGAGAAATGATCTTCTTCCCGTAAGAAACCAGCTGCATATCCCACACATCCAACGTCTCCGTCAATCCGGGCTGAAAACCGATGTCTTTTAACAGCTTATTTCGCTGATTTAACACCTTATTATAACTCGTCAGCTCCTGTAAGTAAACTTTATTTAACTGACAAAGTTCCAAATCCATAAATCTTCTCCTCTCGGAAGGCCCGTTTTTGATAATATTCAGGTCTTCCGGAGAGAATGCCACAAGATTCACGATGCCGAAAAGTTCTGCTGCTTTCCTGATCGGAATCCCGTCGATGGCGATGCCTTTGGCTTTATTTTTTTTCAGATGCATATCGATCTTATGCGATACACCATCCTTCTTTACCATCATCCTGATATGTGACTCGTCCTGTTCAAACCGGATCATCTCTTTATCCTTACTTCCCCTGTGAGATTTTGTGGTTCCGCAAAGATAAACAGCCTCGAGCACATTTGTCTTCCCCTGAGCATTATCTCCATAAAGGATATTCGTCCCCGGGTCCAGAACAATAGACAGTTCCTCATAGTTTCGAAAATTTTTCAATTCCAACGATTCAATGTACATACTTTTTATTTTTCAATCCGCAGTTCCTGTCCGTCAAAAGAAACCACATCTCCGTCGTATAATTTTCGTCCTCGTCTTATGTCAACCTCGTTGTTTACCTTTACTAAACCATCCTGGATCACCAGTTTTGCTTCCACGCCGTCTTCCACCAGGTTCGCAGCTTTCAACGCCTGCCCGAGTTTGATATATTCGTCTCTCAGTTTAATTATTTCCATTTTTTCTCACTTTCTTACCGTGCGGTATTAAAATTCACCGGAAGAATCAGATAAATATAGGATTCTTCTTCGTTTTTGATGAAACAAGGAGCCTTGGGATTGACCAGATAAATAGAAATTTCTTCATCATCGATCACTTTCAGCGCGTCGATTAGAAACTTTGGATTGAATCCGATCATAATATCTTTTCCTTCTTTATCGATATCGATTTCTTCATTCATGGAACCCATCTGGGAATTGATGTTCAGCTGCATACCGGTATCATCGATCGTAATAATGATCGGTTTTTTGTCACCTTCTTTTACAAAAAGTGTGGCACGGTCGATACAATCGAGGAATTCCCGTTTATTAATCTTCACTTTTGTCTCATAATCGCTGGAAAGCATCTGATCGATCCGGAAATATTCTCCTTCGATTAGTCTGGAAACAACTACTGTATCATCAAATTCAAAAACAATATGATTGTCTGTAAAGAAAATCTTTACCTGATCTTCTACTTCACCCGAAAGGATCTTGCTGATTTCATTTAATGTCTTTCCAGGAACGACAACCTTTCTTGAAGGGTAATTGTTTTTCAATTCAATTTTCCGAATAGCGATCCGGTGACCGTCCAGTGAAACTACTTTCAAGATATTTTCTTTCATTTCAAAGAGTTCGCCGGTCATTAGTTTGTTATTTTCATTTGCTGCAATTGAGAATATTGTCTGACGAATCACCTCTTTTAACGTAAATTGCGAGATTTCGATACCTTCGCTACGTTCAATAACTGGCAGATAAGCGAAATCATCTCCGGATTTTCCTGGAATTGTGAATTTTGCTTTTTCACAGGTAATTGTTGTATTCAGGTTAGTATCTGTTTGAATGCAGACATCACTGTCCGGAAGTTTACGGATAATATCAGAAAAAAGTTTTGCATCAAGAGCAACAATACCTTTTTCTTCAATAATACCTTTCACTTTTGTTTCAATACCCAGTTCCATATCATTAGAGGTAAAAGTGATTTCCGTTGCAGAAGCATCTATCAGAATACATTCTAGAATGGGCATGGTTGTTTTAGAAGAAACAGCCTTCAGTGAAATGTTGACGCTCTTTAATAATTCGTTTTTGGCACAGATTAATTTCATAATGTGAATAACTTCCTTTCCTGAACCCGAGGGCTCATGTATAAAAAAATAATAAGAAATTCGTAGTATTCGTAGTAGGGGCTGTGAAAATGTGTAAAAGTAGTATCAGCCCCGAAAATATAAGGAATTTTCCATTGGATAACTGTGTGCATCCTGTAGAAGATGCCTGTGTATGATTTGTGGATGCCCGAAGCCCGATTACTTTGTCCACACAACATACACAGGGAATTCACAAACAGAATGTGGATAACTCATACTTTCTAGGAAGGGCATTTAATTTCCCGGCTGAAGCTTTTTCTTCAGAATTTCAATTGCTTTTTGAGTTGTCTGTGAATTCTGTAATTCCTGTTCGATTTTGTCGCAACCGTGCATGATAGTTGTATGATCACGATTTCCCATACACTGACCGATGGATTTCAGCGGAATATTGGCCAGTTCACGGCAAAGATACATGGCAATCTGCCGAGGATAGACGACTTTACTGTTTCTTTTTGTACCAATAATATCCTCCGGTGTGATGTCATAATGTTCGGCCACAGTATTGATGATATATTCCGGAGTGATGATCTTCTTATCATTTGGAGAGATGATATCTTTCAGTACGGTTTCGGCCAGCTCCATCGTAACTTCCCGTTTTTCCAGGTTTGCATAAGCGATAATTTTATTTAAAGATCCTTCCAGTTCACGAATATTGGACTTAATGTTCTTGGCAATATATTCAATAATGGAATCATCTAGGTTGTAACCGTCCATTTCTTCTTTTTTCCGGAGAATCGCAACACGGGTCTCGTAGTCAGGAGAAGAAATATCAGCCAACAGTCCCCATTCAAAACGAGAACGGATACGATCTTCGAGAATTTCCATATCTTTTGGTGGTTTATCACTGGAGATAATGATCTGTTTTTTAGCACTGTGCAGAGCATTAAAGGTATGGAAAAATTCTTCCTGTGTAGATTCTTTTCCGATGATGAACTGGATATCATCGATCAGTAAAACATCGATGTTTCGGTACTTTTCACGGAATTTTGTCATTGCGGTATTGTTACCGTTTCGGATTGCTTCGATCAGTTCATTTGTGAATTCCTCACTGGTGGTATACAGAATCTTGGTGGAAGGATTTCTTTCTAATATAAAGTGTGCAACGGAATGCATCAGATGAGTCTTTCCAAGACCAACACCTCCATATAAAAAGAGAGGATTGTAGATTTCTCCCGGAGATTCTGCCACGGCCAGGGATGCAGCATGGGCAAATTTGTTGTTGCTTCCGACGACAAAGGTATCGAAGGTGTATTTTGGATTCAGGTTTGCCATTTCCATGCTGGTATTATAATTAGTAGAAACAGGGACCTCTTTTTCTACATTTTGTATATCTTCCGGCAGGACGAACTTAATGTCGTAGTCGGACCCGGTCAGTTCTGAAATAGCAACTTTCAGTGGGAGGGCGTACTTTTTGCTGATATAGTTAAGTCCAACCTGCTGAGAAGGAACCAGTATGGTAACTACCTGGTCATCGATACTGTGAATCGTCAGCGGTTTTAACCAGGTTTTAAAAGAGACATCTGATAATTCGTGTTCTGTCTTTACTGTTTCCAATATTTCGTCCCATTTTTCGTAAATAATGTTCATGATTTCCTCCATAAGTGCAAGGCAGCTGATAGAACGAGCTACTTTCTCTACCATATCTTATAATAAAATGTGGATTTTAGCAACGACTAAATGTGGATAAGTCGATAAAAAAACAAAGGACAAATACTTATCCCGTGGATAAATAAAAAGGCAGCGGAAGTTATGCACATAGAAAAAGACAGAAAAACAGGGAATTATGGGAATTGTCCAAAATGTATACACATCAAATACAGTAGTTATCCACAAGTTATCCACATCGGGTGGATAACTTACGTAAACCATGTGTACAGTCGGTGTAAAGATGTGTGTAAGCGAATATGGGAATCAGCAGTGTTCTATCCAGGGCAGTATTATCTGTGGGAACAGCAGGAGCAGGAGATACTTGTTTTAGCGATAAATTGAAAAAAATCAGGAAAAAACGGCGATTTTACTTGACGTAGCATTTATTTATGAATATAATTGAAACGATGTTTTCTGACATACATGAAAAGACGATCATAACCGAATAATGGATATTAAAGGAGGTGCCTTAGATATGAAAATGACATTTCAGCCGAAAAAGAGATCCAGAGCAAAAGTTCACGGATTCAGAGCAAGAATGAGTACAAAAGGTGGCAGAAAAGTACTGGCTGCCAGAAGATTAAAAGGAAGAAAAAGCTTATCAGCATAAGACATAAGACCGCATACATTGTGGTCTTTTCTTCTATCTAAAAGATTTAAAAAAATTTTCTTTAAAGGTAAGGAATTTCTATGAAATATAAAGATGCAGAGAGCTTAAAAAAGAACAGAGATTTTCAGCTGGTATATAAAACAGGAACATCTTATGTAAATAAATATTTAGTCATGTATGCAAGAGAGAATCAGCTGGGGAAAAACAGAATCGGAATCTCCGTCAGTAAAAAAGTGGGCAACAGTGTAGTGCGCCACCGGCTCTGCAGACTGGTAAGAGAAAGTTACCGGCTGCATGAGGATGTATTTCGTAGAGGGTTTGATATTGTTGTGGTAGCCCGCGTGAGTGCAAAAGAGAGAACGTTTCGTGAGATTGAGAGTGCATTCCTACACCTTGGCAGGTTACATCACCTTGTAGAAAAGGAAGAACATGAAAGCAATATTGATTAAAGGAATCAGATTCTACCAGAAATATATTTCCCCTTTAAAGAGTACCAAGTGTCCTTATTTTCCGTCCTGTTCGCAGTACGGACTGGAGGCAATTGAAAAATACGGAGCGTTTAAGGGCTCTCTTTTAGCGCTATGGAGGATCTTACGGTGTAATCCGTTCTCCAAAGGCGGAGTGGATCCGGTTCCGTAGATTGATGTAATGGGAATTACATTTAAGGAGGAAACATAATTGAATATCGTAATGACGAAGGTTTCGATGCCTATTATCGGATGGGTAAGTGAAATTCTGGGATGGATGATCAATGTGATATACAGCGGTCTTGAACTGATCGGGATTACAAACATCGGTTTGTCCATTATTTTATTTACACTGGTTGTATATCTTCTGATGACTCCGTTGCAGATCAAACAGCAGAAATTTTCCAAGTTAAATGCTGTTATGCAGCCTGAGATCCAGAAGATCCAGAAGAAATACAATGGTAAAAAAGACCAGGATTCTATGATGAAGCAGAATGAGGAGATCAGTGCTGTATATCAGAAATATGGTGTATCTCCAACAGGAAGCTGCGTACAGCTGTTGGTTCAGATGCCGGTTCTGCTGGCTTTGTACCAGGTAATCTATCACATTCCTGGATATATCTCCGGAGTAAGAAACGTATTTACCGGACTGACCGCAAAGATCATGTCTGTCGATGGATTTGGCAGTATCATCAGCCAGTTCTTAACCGACAACAAGATCACAATGACCGGAATCTCAGCCAATACAGAATTTACCAAGACAACAACGATTGATTTTCTGTACAAACTGTCCCCGTCACAGATGGAAAAATTCTCACAAATCAGCGATTTCAGCGGATTTTCCGATCTATTCGATAAAGTAGCGCAGCAGACCAGCCATATGAATACGTTCCTGAACCTGAATATCTCAGATACCCCGCTGGCTATTATCAAAAGCGGTATGGCACAGGGCGGAGCAGCAGGATACCTTCTGGTATTTTCCGCTGCCATGGTTCCGATCCTTGCATGGCTGACACAGTGGATGAACTACAAACTGATGCCGCAGCCAAAGCAGGCTCCGAACAGTGAACCGAGTGCAATGGAAGCTTCTATGAAGAGCATGAATACGTTCATGCCGATCATGTCTGCCGTATTCTGTTTCTCTTTCCCGGTAGGTATCGGTATTTACTGGGTAATCGGTGCTGTGATCCGTTGTATCCAGCAGTTGGTGATCAACCGTAAGATGGAGCAGATGGATATGGAAGACCTGGTTCGCCGGAATCAGGAAAAGATGAAGAAAAAGATGGAAAAAAGAGGTGTGTCTGCACAGCAGATCAACCAGCAGGCAAGAATGAATGCAAGAAACATTCAGGCACCTGATAAAACATCCGGTCTGAGTCAGGAAGAAAAAGCTGCACAGAGAAAGAAAGCAACGGAATATTATAATAACGCCAATGTAAAACCGGGCAGCCTTGCTGCCAAGGCAAACATGGTAAAACAGTTTGATGAAAAGAACACAAAGAAGAAATAGGGGGAGAAAGGGCTATGGAATTCAAAGAGATTACTGCGAAAACCGTCGATGAAGCCATTACAAAGGCTTGTCTGGAGTTTGAGACTTCCAGTGATAACTTAGAGATTCAGGTTGTCCAGGAGGGTACTTCCGGTTTCTTGGGATTTATCGGCAGCAAACCTGCCGTGATCAAAGTCCGTAAAAAGGTGCAGGAAGAAGAGTTCGACATCTTAAAAGAGCTTGCAAAAGAAGAGAAAAAGGAAAAGAAAGCCCCTGTTAAGGAAGAAAAGAAAGAACCCAAAAAAGAATTCAAAAAAGAAGTAAAAAAAGAAGCCAAACCGGTAAGAGAGCCGAAAAAAGAGACTGCTGCCAAACCGCAGACAGAAAATAAGGAAGTAAAACCGGTGGCAAAAGAAGCGCAGCCGAAGCCGGAACCGAGAAAACCGGTTGTCCGTACCGAAGAACAGGTACAGCAGATGAAACAGGATGCAGAAAAATTTCTGACCGGCGTATTTGGTGCAATGGAACTTCCGGTGGAGATTACCATGAACTATGATAAGACCGCCGACTGCCTGGAAATTGATTTTGCCGGAGAGGATATGGGTATTCTGATCGGTAAGAGAGGACAGACACTGGATTCTCTGCAGTATCTGACCAGCCTGGTTGTTAACAAAGAGCAGCAGGACTATGTCAGAGTGAAAGTAGACACAGAAAACTACAGAAGCCGCAGAAAAGACACGCTGGAAAACCTGGCAAAGAACATTGCTTTCAAAGTGCGTAAAACAAGAAAGCCGGTAGTGTTAGAACCAATGAATCCTTATGAGAGAAGAATCATCCATTCTGCACTGCAGGGAAACAAGTACGTGGAAACATACAGTGAGGGCAATGAACCTTACCGTCATGTAGTAGTTGTTTATAAAGGTAAATAAGTTGTTGAATGGAAAAGATGTTATTTCACGGGGTGTGAGTAGCATCTTTTCCTGCTTTAAGAAGAATATAATGCTCTGAAAGGAGTAGGACAGAGATGACAGGAGATACGATTGCGGCAATTGCCACAGCGATGAGTGCTTCAGGAATCGGTATTATCCGTATCAGCGGTGACGATAGCATGGAGATCATCAGCAAAGTATACCGCTCAAAGGGCGGAAAAAAGCAAATAAAAGAAGCCGAAAGCCATAAGATTCATTATGGATTTATCTATGACAACGATACAATGATCGATGAAGTCCTGGTGATGATCATGAAAGGACCGAGAAGTTATACCGGAGAAGATACGGTGGAGATCGACTGCCACGGCGGCGTTCTTGCCATGAAAAAGGTACTCGAAGCCGTGATCCATGCGGGTGCAAGACCGGCGGAACCGGGAGAATTTACCAAGCGTGCCTTCTTAAACGGAAGGATCGATCTGTCTCAGGCAGAGGCGGTCATCGATGTGATCCAGGCGAAGAATGAATACGCACTGAAAAGCTCGTTAAGCCAGCTGAAAGGCTCTGTCTTAACGTCCATCAAAGAGATCCGAAGCAGTATCCTGTATCATATCGCGTATATTGAATCGGCGCTGGATGATCCAGAACATATCAGTCTGGACGGGTACAGCGAAAAACTCGCGCAGACGGTAGAAGAGGAAAAGAAGAAGATCCGTCGTCTGGCGGACTCTTTTGACGAAGGAAAGATGATACGGGAAGGTATCCGGACCGTGATCGTGGGAAAACCGAACGCGGGAAAATCTTCTCTGTTAAATTATCTGGTCGGAGAGGAAAAGGCGATCGTCACGGATATCGCCGGAACGACGAGAGATGTCCTTGAGGAGACAATCGTTTTACAGGGAATCTCCCTTCGGATGATGGATACGGCGGGAATCCGGGCAACGGAAGATGTTGTGGAAAAGATCGGTGTGGAGAGAGCCAGGGCTTACGCAAAAGACGCGGATCTGGTATTATATGTGGTGGATTCCTCCATTCCGTTAGATGAAAATGATGAGGAAATTCTGGAGATTCTCCGGGATAAAAAAGCGATCATTCTGTTAAACAAGAGCGACCTGACTCCGGTGGTGACAAAAGAGATGCTGGAAGCGCGCACGGATATGCCGGTGCTTGCGATCTCCGCAAGACAGGAGCAGGGTGTAGAACTTCTCGAAGAACAGATCAAATCGATGTTTTTTGCAGGAGAATTGTCCTTTAACGATGAAGTATATATTACGAATGTCCGCCATAAGACGGCGCTTGAGGAAGCGTATCAGAGCCTTACAATGGTGGAAAAAAGCATTGCCATGGAGATGCCGGAAGATTTCTTTTCCATCGATCTGATGAACGCATATGAAGCGTTGGGAAGGATTGTGGGAGAGTCAGTGGGTGAGGATCTGGTCAATGAGATCTTCAGCAAGTTCTGTACCGGCAAGTAAGAGTGGCAGAAGGAGAAAGAAATGAACAAACTGGTGGAATATATAGATGTTGCAGTAATCGGAGCCGGACATGCGGGCTGCGAGGCATCACTGGCAGCAGCCAGACTGGGGCTTGAAACTATGGTATTTACCGTCAGTGTGGACAGCATCGCGATGATGCCGTGTAACCCGAATATCGGAGGAAGCTCAAAGGGGCATCTGGTAAAAGAGATCGATGCGCTGGGCGGAGAGATGGGAAAGGTCATCGATAAGACCTTTATCCAGTCCAAGATGTTAAACAAATCCAAAGGACCGGCGGTACATTCCCTGCGTGCCCAGGCAGACAAGAAAAATTACAGCAATACCATGCGTCAGGTACTGGAGAATACACCACATCTGACGATCAAACAGGCGGAAGTGACGGAACTGATTGTAGAAGATGGTACGATCAAGGGAGTAAAAACATATTCCGGCGCAACGTATTATGCAAAGGCAGTTGTTCTGTGTACCGGAACGTATCTGAAGGCGAGATGCATCTATGGAGATGTAAGTAATTATACCGGTCCGAACGGACTGCAGGCGGCCAATTACCTGACGGACTCTCTGAAAGCGAACGGTGTGGAGATGTTCCGTTTCAAGACCGGAACACCGGCACGTATCGATAAACGGTCGATCGATTTTTCGAAGATGGAAGAGCAGAAAGGGGATGAGAGAGTTGTTCCGTTTTCTTTCTCCACTGATCCGGAAAGCGTTCAGATCGATCAGGTATCCTGTTGGCTGACCTATACCAATGAGAAAACTCATGAGATCATCCGGGAAAATCTGGATCGCTCTCCGCTATATTCCGGTATGATCGAAGGAACCGGTCCACGATATTGTCCGTCCATCGAAGATAAAGTGGTCAGATTTGCAGATAAATCCAGACATCAGGTATTTATCGAACCGGAAGGGCTGAACACAAATGAAATGTATGTTGGCGGTATGTCAAGTTCTCTGCCGGAGGATGTCCAGTATGACATGTACCACTCCGTACCGGGACTTGAACATGCGAAAATCGTGAGAAATGCTTACGCGATCGAGTATGACTGCATCAACCCGAGACAGCTGATGCCGACACTGGAATTTAAAAATATCAAAAACCTGTTCAGCGGCGGTCAGTTTAACGGAAGCTCAGGATACGAGGAGGCAGCCGCACAGGGGCTGATCGCGGGTATCAACGCGGCACTGAAAGTCAAGGGTGAGGAACTGCTGGTACTCGACCGTTCCGAGGCGTATATCGGCGTTCTGATCGACGATCTGGTAACGAAAGAAAACCATGAGCCATACCGTATGATGACAAGCCGTGCCGAGTATCGTCTGCTGCTCCGTCAGGATAACGCGGATCTGCGGCTCCGCGAAAAAGGCTACCGCGTCGGACTGATCAGCGAGGAACAGTATCAGGATATTCTTGAGAAAGAACGGCTGATCAAAGAAGAGATCGAGCGTGTGGAACATGTCAATGTGGGAGCATCCAAACCGGTACAGGAACTTCTCGAACAGTATGGAAGTACCCCGTTGACCTCCGGTTCCACACTGGGCGAGCTGATCCGCCGCCCGGAACTGAACTACGAAGCACTGGCGCCGATCGATAAAAACCGCCCGGAACTTCGCTATGATATCCGGGAACAGGTCAACATCAACATCAAGTACGATGGCTACATCACCCGCCAGTTAAAACAGGTGGAACAGTTCAAGAAACTGGAAAGCAAAAAGATCCCGGAAGATATGGATTATGATCAGGTCAAGAGTCTGCGTATCGAAGCCGTACAGAAATTAAAACTGTACCGCCCGGTAAGCATCGGCCAGGCCTCCCGTATCGCAGGGGTATCTCCGGCGGATGTATCGGTGCTGCTGGTATATCTGGAAAGTCATCGCGCGTAAAATGAGATATATGTGTGGCAGCAGAAGTTTCTGCTGCCGCCTGCCTTAGAGCGTGTCTGAAAAATCATTTCCGCAATCTGCAAGCTCCACTTTGCGGTATATTTTACCCTCATTCGGTTGCCGTAGCCCGCTACGCCGCCCTCATTCGGATAAAATCTCCCACAAACTGGGACTCGCAGCTCACGAAAAGCCTTTTTCAAACACGCTCTAACGCAGATGAAAGAAGTATGAAAAAAATGTAAGATAAGAAGTAACTATTCAGCAGGTAGTAACTGTGAATGTACTGGACAGTTACGATAAGAAAAGAAAGGAACAAGCATGGCTCAATACGATACCACATGGTTTGAAAAAGGACTTGCCGAGCTGGAGATCACATTAAATGAAAAACAGATCGAACAGTTTCTGACCTACTATGAACTTCTGGTGGAATGGAACAAAGTGATGAACCTGACGGCCATTACCGAATACGAAGAAGTCATCAACAAACACTTCCTGGACAGCGTAGCGTCTGTCAAAGTGTGTGATTACAGTAAACCGATGAAAATCCTGGATCTTGGAACAGGCGCCGGATTTCCCGGCATACCGTTAAAAATCGCTTTTCCGGAGCAGGAGATTGTCCTTCTCGACTCCCTGAACAAGCGTGTTAAATTCCTGAACACCGTCATTGAAACCCTTGGTCTCACCGGAATCCGCGCTATCCACGGAAGAGCCGAAGACTACGCACGTCATGCAGACTACAGAGAACAGTTCGATCTGTGTGTCTCACGTGCTGTAGCCAACCTGAGTACGCTATCCGAATACTGCCTGCCCTATGTAAAAACAGGTGGTCACTTCATACCGTACAAGTCCGGCAGAATCCAGGAGGAACTGACCGAAGCCAAAACCGCCATCAAAATCCTTGGCGGCAGCCTGGAAAAAACCGAAAAATTCCAGCTGGCAGACACCGACATGGAAAGATCCTTCGTAGTCATCCGAAAAATCCAACCAACCGGAAAAAAATTCCCAAGAAAAGCCGGCCTTCCATCAAAAGAACCGATTAAATAATAAAAGAACTCAAGAAAACCCCGTGAGAAGCCGAAAAACGGCTCAAAACGGGGTTTCTTTGCACAAGTCAACAAACATATCGGATCACATAGTAAAAACACCAATATAGGGAAAATACGAGAAAAGTAAAAAATAAGATCATTAGAAATTGGTGGAAGAAAACAAAACGTTATATACCATAAAATTGAAAACTGAAATAAGGCATAACCCCGTGATCGGATCTGAAAATAACTATGAAACAATAAAGATAGAGAACAGATGTAAAGCGTCAGGTATGCAAATCTGAAAACAGACCAGAGAAAAATCACTTCCATGAATACTCTTCTACTACGCGCATCTAAAATTCATACAAATCATATAAGATATTCTTTCGAAAATGATTTTAAAATATCAACTCTGAATGTAGGCCATAAATGTCACCCCATAACATTCCGTCTACACCGTACCACACATTTTAACTCGCACATTTCCTGAGCTATTCTCCAGTTAAAAAGCCAAAAATCTCCGTCCCCAACAGCTCCCATAAATATCAGCCAATAACGTTCCCCATACACCTCCTCTCCAGCTTTGAATACCCAGCTCAAATCCCTCGTATCTTCCACAGATGAGCCGCTTGTCGAGCACGAGTTTGAGACTACAGGCTCAAACCGAGCGCAGACCCGGCCATATGGGGAAGATACGAGGGATCTGAGCGTCCGACTATTCAAAGTCACACACATTTCACAAAGAAAACACAAACATTTCGAAACTTCATCACACTTTTTATATAAAATAATACCAATAAAGGAGGTAACAAACTGTGATAGAAGTGAAGAATTTAGTAAAGAAATACGGTGATCACACCGCTGTCGATCACCTGTCATTTCACGTGGACAAAGGTCAGATCTACGGTTTCTTAGGCCCAAACGGTGCCGGAAAATCAACAACCATGAACATTATGACCGGCTATATCGCGTCCACATCCGGCGAAGTCCTGATTGACGGACACAACATCCTTGAGGAGCCGGAAGCTGCGAAAAAATGCATCGGATACCTGCCGGAGCAGCCACCGCTGTACTTCGATATGACAGTAGCTGAATACCTGAAGTTCGCTGCAGAACTCAAAAAAGTTCCGAAAAACGAAAGAGAAACCCAGATCGAACAGGTCATGGAACTGACAGGCATCACCGCGATGGCAAACCGTCTGATCAAAAACCTGTCAAAAGGATACAAACAGCGGGTAGGACTTGCCCAGGCGATCCTCGGCTATCCTGAAATCATCATCCTTGATGAACCAACCGTAGGACTTGATCCAAAACAGATCATTGAGATCCGTGAACTGATCAGGAAACTCAGCGAAGAACATACCATTATACTAAGTTCTCATATTCTGTCAGAAGTAAGTGCTGTATGTGATTACATCATGATCATCAACCACGGTAAACTGGTTGCGAGCGATACCACAGAAAACCTGATGAACCATTCACTGGGAAGCAACACCCTGGAGCTTACCGTAAAAGGAGAAAAACAGGATGTTGAAAAAATGTTGCGCGACGTAGAAGAAATACAAAAATTAGAGTGGAAACCGGGAGAAAACGAAAAAACAGTAAGTATGGTGATCACAACAGAAGAAAAGACGGATATCCGTGAAAAACTGTTTTATATGATGGCAGAAGCCAAGATGCCGATCCTAAATATGCAGTTTACGAAAGTATCCCTCGAAGACATCTTCCTTGAACTGACACAGAACGAAACAGCCCCTGTTCCGGATGAACAAGACACCAAGCCGGAGTCTGCACCGGAAGATGAGACCGGTACAGATACGGAAAAAGAGAATGAAACAGAACAGGAGGCTCATGATGAAAGCAATTTATAAGAAAGAAGTAAAAAGTTATCTGACCTCTATGATCGGATATGTATTTATATTTTTCATTCTGCTTCTGGAAGGCATCTATTTTACTGCCTATAACCTGCAGAATGCCTACCCGTTATTTGGAACCACATTAAGTGCCGTTACCTTTATTTTTCTGATTCTGGTGCCGGTTCTGACGATGAAAACGATTGCAGAAGAACGGAAACAGAAGACTGATCAGTTGCTTTTGACAGCTCCGGTATCAGTCAGTGAGATTGTTCTTGGAAAGTTTCTGGCAGTAGCTACGGTTTATGCGATCCCGGTACTGATCATCTGTCTGTACCCGATGATCATGGGAAAATATGGTACCGTATCTTATGCGATGGCATATACGGCAGTGCTCGGGTTTGCCCTTCTTGGATTTGCCCAGATCGCAGTCGGAGTCTTCTGGTCCTCCGTTACAGAAAATCCGGTCATTGCAGCAGTCGTAACCTTTATCGTACTGTTTGTCTGTTATATGATCACGGGTATCGGATCTCTGATCCCGGACAGTTCCATGGCGTCTCTGGCGTGCTATATGCTTCTGGTGCTGCTGGCTGCTGTGTGGATATACCATATGATCCGGAATCTGTGGATCGCAGCAGTTATCGGTATCGCAGGAGAAGCGGCACTTGCCATCACCTATGTGGTAAAATCCACACTATTTGAGGGAAGTATTCAGAAATTCCTGTCTGTTTTCGATATTACCAGTCACTTTGATAACTTTACCAACGGTATTCTGGACCTGCAGGGAGTGGTATATTTCCTGTCTGTGATCATTATTTTCCTGGTTCTTACGGTTCAGACCATTACCAAGAGAAGATGGAATTAGGAGGCTGGAAGAATGAAAATCAATATCAAAAAGAAATTAAAATCGGCGGGAAGCACCATCAAAGGAATGGGAAGCATCGATAAAAAATCCCTGAAAAACGGTTCTTACAGTATGGGAATCACTGCTATTGTGATCGCGGTGCTGGTCGTTATCAACCTGATCGTTGGACAGATTCCGGAAAAATATACCCAGGTGGATGTAAGTACCCAGAAGCTGTATACGATCTCTGATACGACAGTGAAGTATCTGAAAGATATGAACACGGATGTTACGATCTACCATATCGTACAGTCAGGAAAAGAAGACTCGGTACTGGAAAAAATGCTGACCAGATACGAAGAGGAGTCCAAACATATCAAAGTAGAGAAAAAAGACCCGGTGTTATATCCGAACTTTACTTCACAGTATACCAGCGATGATGTGGCAGATAACAGTCTGATCGTGGTTGCAGGGGAGAAGAGTAAGGTGATCAGTTACAGCGATCTGTATGAAACAGAAATGGATTATACAACCTACCAGACCAACACTACAGGGTTTGACGGGGAAGGACAGATTGACAGTGCGATTTCTTATGTCACTTCCGAGAATCTGCCGGTAATATATACGCTGGAAGGTCATGAGGAACTGGAATTAAACAGCAGTCTGACAGACAGCCTGCAGAAAGCTAATTATGATGTACAGAGTCTGAATCTGCTGACACAGGATGCGGTTCCGGAGGACACCGGATGCCTGCTGATCGCGGCACCGCAGAAAGATCTTTCTGAAGAAGAAACACAAAAGATCATTACCTACATGGAAGCCGGCGGAAAAGTGATGATTTTTACAGAATATACTGGAACAGATATGCCGAATCTGAAGAGTGTACTGGAAAATTACGGTGTAACCACAGGGGACGGTGTGATCATGGAGGGAGATACCGGACATTACATTATGCAGAGACCGTACTATATTGTTCCGACTATTGACAGTTCTGATATTACTTCCGACATTAAGAGTAACAACCGCTATGTGCTGGCACCGATCTCACAGCCGGTAAAAACACTGAGCGATTACCGTGATACGCTGCAGATTTCTTCTCTGTTATCAACATCTGACGAAGCGTATATAAAGACAGATGTACAGAATATGACCACATATGAGAAAGAAGACAGCGATGAAGAAGGCAGTTTCCAGGTTGGTGTTTCTGTAACCGAGCAGGTGGATGATGATAATACCACACAGCTGGTGTGTTTCGGCTGTGCCAGCCTTCTGGACGAAGCTACCGATCAGCAGGTATCCGGAGGCAATACGGATCTGGTGCTGGCAGCGCTGGGCTGGATGTGTGAAAACGATGCACCGGTCATCGATGTGACGAGCAAGAGCCTGACCATGAGTTATCTGACTGTTCCACAGTTTGATGCGGCATATTGGAGTATCATCGTGTGCGGTGTGATCCCGGTGGTATTTCTGCTGATCGGTACGGTGATCTGGTTTAAGAGGAGAAAACAGTAATGAAGAAAAAAAGGGGCTTATTTGTAATTCTTGCGGGGGTTGTTCTTCTGTGTGTCTTGATCGTGTGTTATTTTGCACTGTTAAAAGCGAACAGCAGTGAGGAAGAGACAACGGAAGAAGAGACCACGCAGGAAGAAGTGGCGGCAATCGCCAGTGATGATATCAGCACATTGACTTTTGAGGCGGGGGATCAAACAGTCACCTTCCAAAAAGCGGAAGACAGCTGGACACTGGAAGGTCAGGAGGATTTTCCGGTGGATGCTTCGAAAGTAGACAGCGTAGTATCCTGTCTGGCATCCGTCAAAGCGGATCGTACCCTGACAGATGTGGAGGATCCGGGAGAATACGGTCTGGACGTTCCGACCAATGTGATCGAGGTGGTAAAAACAGACGGAAGCAGCGAAAAGATTACAGTTGGTGACAAGAACAGTTCCACCGGTAATACGTATATCTGTCTGAATGATGATGCTTCAACCGTGTATACGACCAGTACGGATTTTGGAAGCACTTTTTCAGGCGGCCTGTACAATTATGCAGAAAGTGAGAGTTATCCAACCATCACATCTTCAACGATCAGCAAGATTGTTGTGAAAAAAGACAACAATTCGTATACGGTTACGAATAACGGAAAGTCTTCTACAGGCTGGTATGTCCAGGAAGAGGATAACAAGAAACAGGAAGCGGATTCCACGCAGGTGGGAACCCTGCAAAGTACCGTTGCCGGCCTTAGTTTTGCCGGATATTACAACTACAACTGTACGGACTGGGCAGCATATGGCCTTGAGAAGCCGAAAATGACCCTCACAGTCGATTATACCGAAGAAGTGAAAGCAGAATCCACAGACGACACAGAAAGCGATTCTGAGGCAAATACGAACGATACAGAAGATTCCAGTGAAACGACCACACAGGCAGTGGACAAAGAACTGGTTCTGTATGTGGGAAATGTCAATGAAACCGATGGAAATTATTACGTGAGACTGGGCGATTCCAGTGAACTTCACGGAATTTCCCAGGCATCTCTGGAGACATTACTGAACGGAAAAGCATTTGATTACTGGAAAACATCGATTGATTCGATGACGATCAGTGACCTGGATCATCTGGATGTGACCTATCAGGGAACCACTTATACACTGAAACGGGTTGTAACAGAAGAAAAAGTGGAGAAAGATAAGAGTGAAGACACAGACAATGATGCAGATGATGATACAGATGCGGACAGCGAGGACGCAGATGACGAAGAAGAGACGAAGACCGTGACCACTTACTATGTGAATGATCAGGAAGCAGACAGTGATAACTTCACCGCGTTCTACCGGGCAGCAGCAGCTATGGTATGCCAGAGCCGTCTGGAAGAAAATACGACAAAAGATGATGCGGAACTTACACTTTCTTATCACGGAACGGACGGAAGTAAGATTACAATCTCCTATACGCCAAGAGATTCCAGTTTTTATGTGATGGAAGATCAGGATGGAAACTGCGGTCTGGTTAATAAAATGAATGTAAAAGATCTGATCGATACGTTCCTGACACTGACCGAAGGTGAAAAATAGTTGTAACAAAACATAAAATAAAAAAAGAAACCGGATGGTTTCTTTTTTTATTGCGTTGCATATCAATAGTTGGTCCGGTGGACCGATTTTGATTGAACTGATTTAACTGATAATACGACTCATGTTCTTTACTGCGCTTTCAATCAGTGCATTTGCGTTATTGACATAAATAACATCTTGAATATTGTTATCTTTTACAAGATCGACCAGGTTGCCACTGAAGTAACGGTAGTCGACAACGTGTACGGTCTGGTAACTGTTGACCAGGAATGGTACGAAAGCGTTACCGTAAGATTCCTTGATAACTACGCAGGATGATCCGTCGGTGATGTTCGGGTTATCGATGCGTTCGTACGGCTGATCACCGCAGATGAAGCACAGATATTTGTTGGCTTCGGAGTACTTCGTTACATCTGAGACTACATATCCCGATACCTGTTGTCCATCTGTATTGGTGTAAGTCAGATCGTTGCAGGTCGGTGTGTAGGCAACAACCGTATCCGGATTATTTTTCAGTGTTTCAGACTGATTACTGTACTGATAGAAGGAACCGACGAATCCCGGATATTCGCTCTTCGTGTAATCGGTCAGAGGAGAAGGCGTCATGCCTTTGGCTTTCATCAGCTCTTTGTAAGCATAGTAGGCACCGTCAGCGGTCCAGTGATGGTCCGTCTTAAAGTAAAGATATTCACTGTTATGGTTCTTTAAGGCATCCAGAACAGCTACCTGGTTGATGGAAGCATCCAGATGTCCGTTTACATAAGCGAATGTGTCTTCCTGGCTGTTGGAGCCGACTTTCTGCTGATTTTCCTGATCGATATTGACTGCGATACTGGTAGGAACCAGAATATCATAAATGGTTGCGATATCTTTTAACTGGGTGGCAGCAGAGTTCATCATGTTGATGTAAGCGTCTGCCCCGGCCCGGCTGAAGCCGTAAAGTTCGAAACCTCGGTTATCAGCGATATAGATTTTTCCCAGTCTTTCAGGCTCGGCATGGATGGTTCCATCTTCTTCCTGAATGTCATCTTCTTCCGGCGTTGGCGTCGGGGTGGTTTCCATCTCGGCATCCGCGTCAGGAATTTCATCACCCTGTGCAGCATCACCATAGATTTCCTGTGTCGTAATACCATAGAATTTTTTCATCTTGGCATTGGCGCTCATCAGTGTCTCACGGAACGGAAACGTATCCGCGTACCAGGTGCTGATATCGGAGAAAAATTCGCCGTTTAACACGGTAGAAACAGTTGGTTTCGGGAATTTGGAAAGTTCGCGCTTCTCCAGTTCCGATTCTTTCGGTCTAAGAGGAAGCAGAAGTCCGATAAAAGCGATCACAAAAAGGAACACGAAGAAGGTTCGGATTCCGATCTGCCAGAATCGCTTGTGGACGGCATTGTTTTTATTAATAAATTTTTCTTTTTTATTTGTATTCATGTTCAGACAGATCCTTTAAAACTGGAAGTATAAAAATGGATTGTAACTGTTTCCGACCAGTGCAAGGAGTGAAAGAATCAGCAATACAGGAGGTATTACAATCTCATATGCGTAGGTCAGATAAGGAATCCGGTAATGCACAAGGTCAAGTCGTTTGATGTAAGTGCCTATATTTTTCAGCAACGGTGTGGAAGCGATGATACAGAAAATCAGCAGATACAGATTATTCTGGAAAAGAACAGAGGTCGAAAGATCGATAAAACCGTTGTGGTTCAGACCAAACATTCCTTTCAAGATAGCTCCAAGATTACCCAGAGATTCACAGCGGAACAGCACCCATCCGAAGTAAACCACGACCATGGCATACAGATGGCTCACAAAGCGCGGAAGGCGGGAAAACTTTTCCAGAAGGAAGGTGTTCTCCATGTAGATGAACAGGAAGAAATACAGTCCCCAGAAAATAAAGTTCCAGCTGGCTCCGTGCCAGAATCCGGTAAGTCCCCAGACAATTAACAGGTTGATGGTACGTCTGCGGGCACCTTTTCGATTACCACCGAGCGGAATATAGACATAATCACGGAAGAAGGTTCCGAGGGAAATATGCCATCTGTTCCAGAACTCTTTAATGGAACCGGAGATGTACGGGTAATTAAAGTTCTCGTCGTAGTGAAAACCGACCATAAGCCCCATACCGATTGCCATATCGGAATAGGCAGAAAAATCAAGATAAATCTGCAATGCATAGAACAACATACCAATCCACAGACCGGCTGCAGGAATCTCGGCGATGTCTTTGGCGAGTGTTGGAACCAGGGTATCTGCTACAGATGCACAGCCGTTTGCCAGAATAGCTTTTTTGGCAAGCCCAATGGTAAAACGTTTGATACCCCTGTATAATTCATCCGTTTTCACTTTACGGTTCTCAATCTCATCAGCAACCAGCTGGTAACGAACGATTGGTCCGGCGATACACTGATGGAACAGGGAAGCATACAGCAGCAGATTTACGAATTTGCGCTGTGGTGCCACTTCCTCGCGATATACGTCGATGACGTAAGAGAGCAGCTGGAAAGTGTAGAAAGAAATACCGATTGGCAGAGCAATCTGAGGAATTTCTTTTGGAAAATGGAAGATCGTGTTTGTGATGGATGAAAAGAAGGTCAGATATTTGAAAATACAAAGCAGACCTAACATAAATACGCAGTCACAGATCAAAAATATTTTACTCAGTCCTTCTTCCCGGTACTGATCAATCAATAAGGCGAACAGCCAGGAGGCAAAGACCATGCTGAGCAGAAGCAGAAGATATTTCGGTCCTCCCCAGGAGTAAAACACCAGAGAAAAACCGAGGAGAACCATATTTTTCCGCTTAATACCATCAGCAAAATGATAGGCGATCAGATTTAACGCCAGAAAGAAAAAAACAAAAAATAAGCTCGAAAAAACCATAAAACTCCTTTTGTATTTGCAGATGTAAGCATAATGAAATTGTGTGCAGAAAAAAATTCTGCGCTGGGTTAGCGGGTAAGATTTTCAGATCGTTTAAGAAAGGCATATACATTCTTGATACCGTCTGTCGGGCACTGTTTTGCATGGAAAATCGTGTGTAAATGATATAAGTAATCAGTAAAATAGATATCAGTTGAATGTAAAAACATATGTATCTATGCCATGATGCGACGAAATTCCACATAAACCAACAAAAAAGTGCTGTACCTATTATAATATAATAACAGTGTAAGCATGTCAACAAAATAACGGGTGAAAAAGATGGGAAAACCGTTGATTTTAAAGGGATTTTGGAACGTTAGAAGATTGAAAAAATATCGACAGAAAAAATTAAAAATTGGCAGGGAATGTGGTAAAAACAAAAATATTATGTAAACTTTCAGGAAAATATAAAATGAAAGCAGTGAAAACGACAGAAAAGCAAGAATACCTTTTCGAATATTCTTGCCTTTTCTTTAAAAATAGTATATCGTTTTCGAAATAACTGTATCATTCGCGTAGGATACAGTTATTTACGAAACAATATACTGGATATTTTAGCATTGGACAATAGAATTTATGAGGCAAAAAAGATGTTAACAGCTTCCAGTACCTGTTCGGGTGCTTCTATCTGAGGCAGGTGTTTGGTGCTTTTTATCATCTCGGATTCGATTGCGGGATTAATAGAAGTATATAAAGCAACACTTTCTCTGGCACGGGGTTCAGAATCACCCTCCAGAATATAGATACTGTTGTCAATGGTCTTCAATGCGTGACTGATATTACAGTAAATATACTTCCCGGTAATGCTCGCGAGCAAGTACTTTCCGGCACCATTTTCCAGGTGCGAGGACTCATAATAGAGATCTTCCAGTTCTGTATCCACATGAAATGGGTTATGAAGATACTTTTCGGTAAATGCCAGATCAATATTTGGACGGGAATTCAGAATGTTATAAACCAAAGTACCGATCAGAGGAAGTTCAAGCAGAAATTTAGATGCTTTGGATTGTCTGTCAGGAATCTGATTCAACACTGCGAGATCTTCCGGGTTGATCATCATGATTCGGCGGATAATGGATGAATCATTTTTGCATGCCATGACAGCAAAAGAACCGGATAATCCACTGGTCAGTACATCCGTTGGCTGTTTGATGACAGCTTTGATAAAATCGGTGATCAACTGAACATAAAGAAAGTTTGTATAAGTGATTTTCGGACGATCAGAACATCCACAGCCCAACAGATCCATGCAGTATACTGTGTGATCTTTTGCGAGCTGCTTTTTGAGAAATTTCCATTCGACAGAGCTACTTGCAGGGGAAAGATCATGTAAAAGTAACAGTGGAGAACCGGAACCTTCAATCGTGTAATGAATACGTCCAAATTTCCAGTCGTAGAAATACTGAGATTTATTATGCAACGCATTGCGGATTACAGCGGAAGCGTTGATCAGTTTATTTATAGCAAAAATACCAGCACCGGTCATAGAAGTCAGAATGCTGATTGTTAGTAAGCGCTGAACATTTTTCTTCATGATAGATTACCTCCTTGTTTGAATGGCAATTGTTATATCTATTATAATTCATACGGAGAAAAGATACAAACATTTTTTAAATCTCTTAGTGGAAAAGCAGATGATTTATAACTGTTTACAGGTAATGTCGGGAGAGACCTTTTAATATAAATATGTCGTAACTGTTCAGTACCTTCACAGTTACGAGCCAAAATGCATTTGAACGATAAAAACACGCTTTGCGAGTTTTTATCGTTCAAATGCATTTTGGCTTGTATGCCTCGGGATTTTGACATATTCATGTCAAAACACCTCGCGGGACAGTGACTACTGAATAGTTACAATATGTCAAAATTCAGAGATATACGATACAAAAGTCTGCTATTAAAGAGGATTGAGTTGACAACAAAATTTTATTCGGGTGGAAGCAAAAAGAGCGAATAGTAACTATGTTTCACGTGAAACATTCAGGAAATAAGTCGTAGCTGTTCAATACTTTTACAGTTACGATAGCACTACTGGATATTAAATAATTAAAAAGATTCACGCATGTAATAAAATACTTCAAATAAAAAAATACAATAATATGATGTTATGGTCGAAAAGTATTTTACCCCCCTTTGATACTAAATTATTCCGCACTTCGCATTCTCACAATTAACAAAAACATTCACAATTCGTTCGTTCTTTTGAAAATAACTACTTACTCATACTTTTGGCGAACCCTATGCTCAAAAATTTTTCTACAAGTAAATCCACATCAAATCTAAGAACTTATGGCCCTGGCATCATAATATTACTAAAACAGAAACAGGAAACGAATGCTTTTTGTATAAAAAAGAAAAAATGTTTCACGTGAAACGTTTTGTGTGGAATAATAGAAAATCAAGTGATATAATAGAACCAGCAATTGATGTATATAGAATAAATCTTAAAACAGTTGCACGTAAATTAAAATTGTACAGAAAAATACAGATGAAAACGAACTGGAAGGAGTACAGTTATGGGAAGAGCAATAGCAATTGCAAATCAGAAGGGCGGCGTGGGAAAATCCACGACAGCGATTAATTTATCCTCCTGCCTTGGTGCCATGGGCCAGAAGGTTTTGACAATAGATCTGGATCCACAGGGAAATACAACCAGTGGTCTGGGGGTAGAGAAAGATGCGGCAGAGAATACAGTATATGAATTGTTACTTGGTGAGTGTGAAGTAGAAGAATGTCTGCAGAAATTGGAATTCGAAGGAGTGTCTTTAATTCCTTCCAATGTCAATTTAGCGGGAGCGGAGATTGAACTGATTGGTATTGAAGATAAAGAATATATATTACAGAATAAAATCAGCAAGATCCGAGATCAGTTTGATTTTATTATCATTGACTGTCCGCCATCATTGAATATGTTGACCATCAACGCAATGACGACTGCAAATACCGTTCTGGTACCGATTCAGTGTGAATATTACGCACTGGAAGGACTTTCTCAATTGATGCACACAATCGAACTGGTGCAGGAAAGACTGAATCCGGATCTGGAAATGGAAGGTGTTGTATTTACTATGTATGATGCGAGAACTAATCTTTCTTTACAGGTAGTAGAAAATGTTAAGAATAATCTGAATCAGACAATCTATAAAACTATTATTCCGAGAAATGTACGTTTGGCAGAAGCACCAAGTCATGGACTCCCGATTAATTACTATGATGCAAGATCCACAGGAGCAGAAAGTTATCAGCTGTTAGCAGAAGAAGTGATACACAGGGGGGATGAAGAATGGCAGTGAAAAAAGGTGGCCTTGGAAAAGGATTGGATTCTTTGATTCCATCCGGAGCTCCGAAAAATAAGAAAAATATAACAGAAGAAAAAAAACAACCGGTAAAAGTAGTAGAAAAAGTAGTAGAAAAGATCGTTGAGAAACCGGTTGAAATGAAGATGAAAATCACAGAAGTAGAGCCTAATAGAGAACAGCCAAGAAAAAATTTTGATGAAGATGCTCTTCTAGAACTGGCAGAATCTATCAAACAGTTTGGTGTTTTGCAACCACTGCTGGTTCAGAAAAAGGATGATTACTATGAAATTATTGCCGGGGAACGCAGATGGCGAGCTGCAAAACTGGCAGGGTTGAAAGAAGTACCTGTTATTATCAAAGATTTTTCAGATCAGGAAGTTGTAGAAATTGCACTGATTGAGAATATTCAGAGAGAAGATCTGAATGCAATTGAAGAAGCGGTTGCCTATAAACGGTTGATGGAAGAATTCCATCTGAAACAGGATGAAATTGCAGAGAGAGTATCCAAAAGCAGAACTGCGGTTACGAATGCGATGCGACTGTTGAAACTGGATGAGAGAGTGCAGGATATGCTGATTCAGGATATGATTTCTCCGGGACATGCAAGAACACTTCTGGGAATCGAAGACAAAGACCAGCAATATAATCTGGCGATGCGAATCTTTGATGAAAAACTGAGTGTCAGAGATACAGAAAAAATCGTGAAAGATCTGCAAAAACCAAAAAAAGAAGAAAAGAAAAAAGAAGCAGATCCGCAGATGGAAGTAATCTATCAGCAACTGGAAGAACGAATAAAATCGATCGTGGGAACCAAGGTGGCGATCCAGCACAAGAATAAGAATAAGGGTAAAATAGAGATTGAGTATTATTCTCAGGCTGAACTGGAACGACTGATTGATCTGTTCGAATCCATAAAGGAATCTTGAAAAACGTCCGCTAAGAAATAAGTGCAAGGAGCATAAGAAGGATACTTGTAACTGTTCAGTACCCTCACGGTTACGAGTCAAAATGCATTTCTAATCACCTTCGGTGAAGGCATTTTGACATAAAACATGCAAAAACACCTCGCGGAATGCTACCTACTGAATAGTTACGGAGAATCATTTTGGTAGTGGCAGCTGATAAATAGAAAGGGTAGATTGACACATGAATAATTTTTTTGATGCAATAGGTATTGACCTGGGAATTCTGGTAGTCATGCTTATGGTATTAGTACTGGTATTGATTGTACTGGTGTTAAATGTTTCTCTGGGACTGCACCGGCAGAGACGTCGTTACAATATGTTTATGAAAGGCGCGGATGGACAAAGCCTGGAGAGAGTATTTTCTCAAAAATTAAAAGAAGTAGACAGGCTTTCAAGAGCAAACGAACAGAGCCTTGAAGAAGTCAGGGGACTGAAGGATATGCTGTCCAAGTCCCTGACAAAATACGGGATCGTAAAATACGATGCTTTCGATGACGTAGGAGGAAAACTGAGTTTTGCAATCGCTCTTCTGGATATGAACAATACCGGATTTATCCTGAATGCAATTCACAGCAGAGATAACTGTTTCTTCTATATTAAAGAAATAGTAAAAGGAGAGTCCTACATTCTGCTCAGTTCAGAGGAAATGGATGCCTTGCGTCAGGCAGTACATTTTGGAGAGAATAAGGTTCGATAAGAGAAAAGAAAAAAAGATTGCAGAAAGCAGATGGAACGAAAAAAGTTTCATCTGCTTTTTTGGTCACGGGATAACGAGGCAAAGCCTATCCTGTGAGAGAATTGTATTTATCCAAGAACCGTGTGAATCCCACTTGAAAAAAAGGCAATACTATTATAAAATAAAGAGAATGATTACTTATTATAATAAAGAACAAGAATAGTAACCTGAAAGAGGGAGGAAAATATGTTAGATATCAAGTTTGTCCGGGAAAACCCGGATGTGGTGAAAGAAAATATTCGTAAAAAATTCCAGGATCAGAAAATCCCGATGGTAGATGAAGTCATCGCTCTGGATCAGGAAAACAGAAATATTAAACAGGAAGTAGAATCCCTGCGTGCAAATAAAAACAAAATCAGCAAACAGATCGGTGCGCTGATGGCACAGGGTAAAAAAGAAGAAGCAGAAGAAGTGAAGAAAGAAGTTGAAGCTTCCGGTGCAAGAATCGATGAACTGTCTGCAAGAGAAAAAGAAGTAGAAGAAAAGATCAAAACGATCATGATGACAATCCCGAACATCATCGATCCTTCTGTTCCGGTTGGAAAAGACGACAGCGAGAACGTAGAGATCGAACGTTTCGGTGAGCCGGTGGTTCCGGATTTTGAAGTTCCGTATCATGCAGAAATCATGGAATCTTTCGATGGTCTGGATTTGGACAGTGCAAGAAAAGTAGCAGGTAATGGTTTCTATTATCTGATGGGCGACATCGCAAGAATTCATTCCGCAGTTATCTCTTACGCAAGAGATTTTATGATCAACAAAGGATTTACTTACTGTGTACCGCCTTTCATGATCCGAAGCGATGTAGTTACCGGTGTTATGAGCTTTGCTGAGATGGACGCTATGATGTATAAGATCGAAGGTGAAGATCTGTATCTGATCGGAACCAGCGAACATTCCATGATCGGTAAATTCATCGATACCATCCTGCCGGAAGATACACTGCCGAGAACTCTGACTAGCTATTCTCCTTGCTTCAGAAAAGAAAAAGGTGCACATGGTCTGGAAGAGAGAGGTGTATACCGTATCCACCAGTTTGAAAAACAGGAAATGATCGTTGTCTGCAAACCGGAAGACAGCAAGATGTGGTTCGATAAACTGTGGCAGAACACCGTAGAACTGTTCCGTACTCTGGATATTCCGGTTCGTACTCTGGAATGCTGCTCCGGTGACCTGGCTGACCTGAAAGTGAAATCTATCGACGTAGAAGCATGGTCTCCAAGACAGAAGAAATACTTCGAAGTAGGAAGCTGCTCCAACCTGGGTGATGCACAGGCCAGAAGACTGAAGATCCGTGTAAACGGTGAAAACGGTAAATATTTCGCTCATACGCTGAACAACACCGTAGTTGCTCCGCCGAGAATGCTGATCGCATTCCTGGAGAACAACCTGAATGCAGACGGAAGTGTAAATATCCCGAAAGCACTGCAGCCATATATGGGTGGAATCGAAAAAATCGTACCGAAACATAAATAAGAGATAGAATGCAAGTCAAAATGCCATCATCGAAGGTGATTAGAAATGCATTTTGACTCGTAACTGTGAGGGTACTGAACAGTTACGAGCAGAAATAAAATGAGGCGGAATGCCGGCAAAAGATGCTGGTGTTCCGCCTTGTTGTTACATTGTATATCATCAATTGTTCATAGTGAAGGTCAGATATCGGGCGATCATTTCTGCTACCTTTGCATCCGCTTCGGAAATCGGATCCGTGCGCTTCATGCCAAGAAAACACACGGCCCCGACCGGATCCCCGTCCCGTGTCACAGGAACCAACGCCTGTTCCGTGTGCGCATCATCGTCTGTCACCGGATAATAAGCATTATTTTCCGGGATAAAATCCCGGTCAAAGAGTCGCTGCTCCATCGCTTTACTGAGAGATTTCCCCTGATACTTCTTATTCTCCGGCCCGGCCGCGGCCACCACCTGCTCCTGATCACAGATACAAAACAACTTCCCGCACGTCTTTGCCGCCGCATCCGCCAGCTGCTGCGCTCCGCTCGAAAACTCCCCGATCGGCGAATATTTCTTCAGAATAATCTCCCCGTTCCGATCCGTAAAAATCTCCAGAGGCTCCGATTCCCGTATCTTCAACGTCCGCCGTATCTCCTTCGGAATCACCACCCGCCCGAGATCATCGATTCTTCGTACAATACCTGTTGCTTTCATAGACTTTCTCCTTATCCGTATAAATATGATGTGCTAAACCTGGTTTTAGATGAAATTAAAGTTCTGGTGTTAGTATTGGCGGATTTTTGGAAAATATGAGTGAAATGGTGGGTTTTGGGAAATGTGGTTTTAAAAATAGAAAATTTTTGTTTTTTAAAACCGGGAGAGGGATGGAAACATCTGATAAGGGGTGATGGAAGGAGAAATAGTGTGAGTTGTACGAAGAAATTACAGTTAAAGATTATATAATGAACAACAATTACGAGATGGTAATATGCTATGCGATATGGTACAATAAAAATAGTTTGATTATGAGGAGAGATAAACATAATGAAAAAGAGGTTGATAGGAATAGATGTTATAAGAATACTGTGTGCGATACTGATTTTGTTTTTTCACTTGGGAGGACGTGGAATAGAATTTAAAGGCTGGAATGAATGGATTGGAAATCAAGTGGAATTTATTATGATTTTATTTTTTATGATTTCTGGTTTCTGCCTATCTTTTTCAAAACGGAATTTAAGTGGAAAAAATGAGATACTTGACTTTTATAAGAGACGGATATTGAAATTATTACCACTTTATTGAGTGATAGAGATATATTTGTTAATTATATCAATATATTATGGAAGTGAGTGGATAAATAGAATAAAAATTTTTCCGATAAGATTATTAGGTTTGCAGATGGCCTATCCGGTAGAAGTATATGTTGGGGTCGATTGGTTTATTGGAAGTATTATGATGTGCTATCTTATGTATCCTATTATCCAAATATTGACAGATAAGCTTTCAAACGAGAAAAGATATATGGTTTGCATTGGTGGGATTGTAGTATTATTTTATTCGATGCTGATGAAAGAATGGTTTCCTGGAACGGATTTATACTACAATACATTTTTTAGATTTTTAGAATTCTCAATTGGTGCAGTAATTCCACATAATGTGGAAATTATGAAAGAAAAAAATAAATATGTAAAAAATATAGTAAATTGGCTTGGATTAATTGCATTGCTAGGGGTGATTTCGCATAGAAATGACAATTGGATATGGTTATTTGTCCAATTATTATTTTTGCCAATAATAATTAGTGTAGCTAGTAACGTATATTTACCAAGATATTTAGAAAAAATGATTATGATATTAAGTGGATGTACATTTGAAATTTTTATATTTCAGGATGTTATCTTTTCCGATCCATTTATCAATAAAGTAAGAATGATAGAGGGGAACGGTTCTAAATTTTATTATTTTATAATATGTATGTTAATTCTTTGCATGGGATGGAAGGGATTTTCACAGATTATAAGTAAAATATATATCAGAAAAAAAGGTAAGATATAAAAGTAAGTAGTGATTTTAGATGATAAATTTGAATTCCTTAAGCTCAGATGCTAGAATGGATAGAAGAGTGTGAAAAGGATAATATAAAGGAAAGACATTTTGTTAAGGTGAAAAAATGCAGGCAAATATATATGTTAGTGTATTAAGCATATTGGTGTTGTTAATTCTCTTTTTTCTATTTGGCTCTATGATAACGTGCAGAATTAAAAAGGATGATTTTTCGTTGCTTTTGAGTATAAATATTGGATTTATGGTATATTTTGCCACTTTTGAGATTGTTGCTTTACCAATGAAGTTGTTATTACAACCCTTATCGAAATTATCAATTATGTGGGGAATAGTATGTTTAATTGTTAGCAGCATTTCGATTGTAGTAAATAAAAATGAATGGGTGAAATCTTTTAGAAATGTAGAATTTAAAAATACTATTCGAAATAGTGTAATAGTTTGCATTGTTTTGGGTGCGTTAAGTTATTTAATAACAAATAATATTCAGTACGGTAGCAGTATAGATTCGGCATATTATATTGGAATGTCAAGTTCATCTGTTTATACAGATACAATTGAACAATATAATCCATATACAGGTGTAAAATTGGAAACACTGGATCCATTGTATTTAATACTTACATACTCAGTACATAATTCGGTGATAAGCATGATAACGAAGATCCATCCGTTAATTGCATATAGATTTATTATGTCAACAGTTGTTATCGTCATTACGGGGGGGAATTTATATAATATAGCAGCAGAATTTTTGAATAAGAACAAAAATAGATTGTTGGAGACTTGGTTTCTGATGGTCGTAGTGTATATGTGTGGTTATTCTATGTATTCACCTACAGGTTTTTTTGCATATAGAACATTTGAAGGAAAAACCATTCTGGCGGTTATTGTGATACCGACATTGCTATTGTTATTGATACGTACGCTTAAGAAAAAAAATAGTATATGGGATTGGTATGCAATGGTTTGCACTTTGATAGGTGGAATGGCGTTTTCCATGTCAGCAATGTTATTAATGCCAACACTTATTTCTATGTACTATATTCCTGTGATTTTAAGCAAAAACAGGAAACATGTTATATGGAAATATGTGGCCAGCATGGTGATTTGTGCAATGTTTATTGTGATTCATTTGTGCATTTCAAAGAAAGTTATACAAATAAAAATTTTATAAGAAAAGAGAAAGTGATGCAGGGAATTACAGCGGAAGGATATGGATGGGATTTTATTTGGCAAAATCTACAGGCATATTTGAATGATAATTGGCTATGGATATATATTTTATTATTCTTTGAACTCGTATTTTTTACAAAAAGCAAACGTTGGATAAAATTGGGAATATATCCATATATTTTGTTTGCACTAACAGTGTGTAATCCATTGGTTGTAAAAATTGCAGGTAAGATATTTGGATTATCAGATAGATATTATCGCTTTTTTTGGCTTATTCCAATAGCTCCAATGATTGGTTTTTGTTATGCGGCTATAGTAAAGAAAGTGAATAAGTGTTGGATATGTGCGGTTATATGGTTGATGATATTCGGAAGCATTGTTATGCTGGGCAAACCAGTATATTCAAGTTCATCACCTCCTTATGTAAAAAAAATGAACGCTTATTATACATGGGATGAAGTCATAGATATTGACAAATTATTGCATTCAGAAGGGAAAAAGAATCCTAAAGTCTTATATTCAGGTTGGCTTGTATATGATATGAGACAGTATGATCCGACTATTAATTCTGTATTGGGGCGAGAAGACTTAGAGACATATAACACATTTTTTGAAGAGAATGATTTACGAGTATTGTTGGAAAGGAAAGATTATCATTCGATTTTGAAATGGGCACAGTTAGCATATTATAAAGAATTAGTAAGTGCAGAAATGTTTAGAGAGGCAGCAAGTGCAGAAAAAGTAGATTATGTTATTGTAAAATCAGATGATTTAGATGCAGTACAATTTTACCAAAGTTGGGGTTGCAGCGTATTGGGTGAAGTGGATGGATATTGCGTGTTACGTACAGAGATTGATTAATAATTATGGAGACGAAAGATGAAAAAAGATAATGAACAGTATAAACGTATAATACGTATTTTTTTAGTTGTAGTTTTAGTAGCGTGTGAAACAAGTTTTTTTATGTATAGTTGGATAAAAAGCTATAATTTATATACGGTATTTCCATTTTTCCAAAAAGGTCATTGTATGATGGCAGGAATGTATGTAATGTATCAAATGATTTTTTTATATATATTTGGTGGCTTGAAAGTTGGCTATCTAAAAAAAGCTAATATTATTTATTCACAGATTTTAGCATTGATATGTGCCAATATTGTTATGTATTTACAGATTGTATTGCTTTCTGTTCGGTTTGTAAATGTAGGACCATTACTGAAAATAACAGTTTACGATATTGGAATTGTAGTGATTGTAGCAGTGATCAGCGAAAAACTTTTTCGAAAACTTTTTCCACCACGTAAGTTATTAGTAGTGTATGAGGAATATGATCCAACAGAGTTTATCAACAAATTAAATACAAGAAAAGATAAGTATAAAGTAGAACAAAAGATTAATGTAAGTGCTGGTTTGGACATAGTTGAAAAAGAAATAAAAAAATATGAAGGAGTTGTTATATACGATGTACACTCTGAGACTCGTAACAAAATTCTTAAGTTTTGTTATGGGAATGATATTAGGGCGTATTCAACAACAAAAGTATCGGATATTCTGATACGTGGGGCAGAAAGTTTACATATTTTTGATACTCCGTTATTGTTATATAGAAACCATGGGTTAAGCTTCGAGCAAAGATTTCTAAAGAGAACTATGGATATTTTGGTATCAGCATTAATGTTGTTGATTACTTCTCCTATTTTCTTAGTTGCCTCTATCGCAATAAAACTATATGATGGGGGTCCAGTATTTTATCGTCAGGCGAGATGTACCATGAATGGAAAAGTGTTTCATATTTTTAAGTTTCGAAGTATGATAGTAGATGCAGAAAAAGATGGAAAGTCTCAACCAGCAGCAGATCATGACCCAAGAATAACGCCAGTAGGAAGAATATTGCGCGCAACACGGTTAGATGAACTTCCACAATTAATAGATATACTGATTGGAAACATGAGTCTGGTAGGACCTCGTCCAGAGCGGGTGGAGCATGTAGAAAAGTATACGGAAGATCTTGCGGAATTTGAATATCGTCTAAAAGTACGTGGGGGACTGACGGGATATGCTCAGATTTATGGAAAATATAATACAAGTCCATACGATAAGTTGCAGCTTGATTTGATATATATTCAGAATTATTCTATTTTCTTAGATATTAAACTGATTTTAATGACCATAAAAATTATGTTTATGAAAGAAAGCACAGAAGGTTTTACTGAAGAGCAACGGAAGGATATTCAGGAAAAAGAATGAAAAAAATTACATTTTTAATGTTACATCTGGGATATGGTGGAGCGGAGCAGGCTGTTATAGCACAAGCTAATTTATTGGTAGAAAAATACAATGTAGAGATAATAAGTTTTTATAAGTTGTATGAAAATCCTGCATTTGAAGTGGATCCTCGGATTGAAATAAAATATCTTACAGAGAATGTTAAACCAAACAGAGAAGAAATAAAAAAAGCTATTAGTGCACGTGAAGTTGGAAAAATAGTGAAAGAAGGGATAAAAAGCCTAAAAATACTTTATTGGAGAAAATATAAAATGCGGACTGCAATACGAGAATGCGATTCGGATGTTATTATTTCTTCAAGATATATATATCACAAATTATTAACTAAGAATGCACCGGAAAAAGCAGTTTGTATTGCACAGGAACATAATCATCATAATGGAAATGAAAAATATATAAGAAGACAGATACAGGCAATAAAGGATATGGATTATTTTATGCCGGTATCCAGAGAACTGACGGAGTTTTACAGGGAAAGAACTAGGGGAATGAAAGTTAAATGCAAATACATTTCCCATTATCTGGAGAAAATTCCTCAAGAAAATTCTGATTTAACAGGAAAAAAAATAATATCAGTAGGTAGGTTAGCTCCAGAAAAAAATTTTGTTGAGTTGATTGATATTTTTGCACTGATATCTAAAAATAATAAAGACTGGCAGCTACACATCGTAGGAGACGGCGCGGAAAAAGAACGATTAATTAAAATTATAAAAGAAAATGGGTTGAATGAAAAAGTAATTTTACATGGATATCAAAATAAAGAGTATATTGCAAAATTAATGTATCAATCTTCGATTTATGTTATGACTTCACTGACAGAATCTTTTGGACTAGTGTTAATAGAAGCGCAGTCATTTGGTATTCCATGCATTGCTTATGACTGTGCACAGGGAGCAAAAGAGATAATTCAATCTTACAAAAACGGAATATTAATTGAAAAACATTCACAAAGTCAAATGGTGAAAGAATTGGAAAAACTGATATCAGATTATAACTACAGAAAAAAGATCGGAGAAGAAGGAAAAAAGAATGCATTGAAATACTCAAAAGAGAGTGTTGCAACTTTATGGTATGATTTTATTGATAGTATAACTAAAAAAGTGTAAAAGGAATATATATGAACAAATTAGAAAAGTTAGAAAATATAACAATAACATATAGTAAGTGTCTTGTATTATTTTTGATGTGTTTTATACCATTTAGAAATGAGTTAGAGCTTCTCTTAGGAACATATATAAAAGTTTTGCCAGATATGATGATTTTGATTTTGCTTATGGGTTATGTGATATCCCAAAGGGGTAGGGTTAAAATCCAACTAAGTGATATCATTTTTTGTTTGTTTTTTTTGGTGGC
>OLNS01000431.1_pt1 | contig 39031 bp, 12 predicted proteins | sample 1673031 | NCBI WGS metagenome assembly OLNS01 (sample SAMEA3136748, study PRJEB25190) | human gut metagenome | biome: human gut; feature: human-associated habitat; material: faeces | place: Austria | collected 2013
ATGGAGCAGCTGGCTCAGACCGGCCATTATTGTTGCTTTGTACTGTTTGCACTGTATTGCGCCTGCATTGCGCAAGCTCGGGCGCACTCGGGTGCACTCGCTGAGTGGCGTGAATCGCAGATTGCTCAATAGCAACGCAATCCACGCTACTCAGCAGTTGCCATGGTTATGCGCGGCGTTTGCGGATGACGAGCAAGGCACCAGCCGCAGCTGCCAGCACCACAACCACGACCGCAATGGCAGCCACGGCAGCACCCGTATTCGAAAGGGGCGCAGCGCCATTAGCAGCCGGCTTATTCGTGGCAGTGCTACCGGGCTTAGCAGTGTTGCCAGGATTGTTGGTATCGCCGGGCTTCTGCTCTCCAGGGCCGGGAGTGACCTCCGTGGCCGTGACCGTGACTTCGAACGTCGCGTTCACGCCACGATAAGAGACGGTGATGGTCTTCGTGCCTGCGGTGGCAGAATCAAAGCCAGTGAACTTCAGATCACCATCAGTTGGATCAATCAGCTTGCGCAGCGTTTCGGTATCGCCGACTTTGTAAATGGCGGATACCTTCACATCGGCAGCGTTGAACTTATCGCCTACCTGATAGGAATCCTTGGTCACCTCCACAGCAAGCTCGGCCAACTGAGGCAGTTCGCCGAATGTCACTGTGTAGGTTTTCGCCGTGCCATCCTCAGCAGTTACAGTCACCGTGGCCACGCCGTTGTTCTCGGCCGAAGCCTGCTCCACCTGCACCGTAGCCTTTGCGTCAGCAGCAGTCGCCTCCACCGTCGGGTAGGAAGCAGCGTCTCCGGCCAGCGCACCGGCATATTTAGTGGTATCCGCGGAGAATCCGTCAACCGTCTTGCCATCCACAGTCAGATCAGCAAGATTGGCGTTACTAGACGGCTGCGGCTTTGGCGTTGCTTCACCTTCGGCGATGCGTACTTCAGCGATCTTGGCATAGTCATTGCCATCGGCGTAGGTGAAGTTGAGGCGAATGCCCTTGGTGGCGGGCAGAGCGCTCACATCGGCTTCCGTCACGGCTCCAGCAGCACCATTCACAGTGACTGCCGGCAGCGTGGCATCAGTCCACGTGGCGCTGTCTTCAGCTAGGTACGATACAGTGAAGCTCTTCGGAGCGGCCTCGCCCTTGGCCTTATCCACCGCAACGCTGAGCTTGCCCAGCTGATATGCCTTATCGAAGGTGTAGCTGAGCCACGGCGAGGTGTCGCCGGTGCCCCAGTTCGACCAGTTGGTGCTCAGGTTGTTGTCGCAAGTCAGGTCGGCCGTAGAAGCGGAGGCCCAGCTACTGGCCGGCTCATACTTCGAGGCCGCAGCGGACGAGCAGAACAACCGGGCAAGGTTGCTTTCCACAGTCACGGTGAACGTGGCGGTTACTGAAGAATCAGCGACAAGACGCACCGTCACGGTTTGCTCGCCCAATTTGGTGGTGTCGAAGCCTTCCAGCGTGTATTCGCTTGGCTCCAGTACACGCGTCTTGCCATTGGTGAGCGTAGCGGTAACCGTCACGTCCTTATGCGCGAGCGTCTGCCTCTTGGCGATAGTGGCTTCAGGGCCCTTGGCCGCGATGGACTCCACAGCAGCAGTCTGCGAACCGAACGCAGTGCCGTTGAAGGCCACGGTGAATGCGCCGGCATTGCTGTTCGACGTGGCGAAAGCACCGGCATCGAGCCCGGTTACGTCCGCACCGGTCAGCGTTACCGTAGCGACATCCTGCCATTCATCGTTCGCGGAAGCACGCCAGTAGCCTTTCAGGGTATCGGTTGAGGTGCGCTCCAGCTTGAGCTGCACTTGGTCGCCGAAGCCGGTACCAACATGCGATGTTTCCTTATCGATGTATCCATCGGCATTGGAATCGTACTGCATGTAAACGCCGCTTGGGCTGGCAAGTAACGTGGCATATCCCTTGCCGCCGTTAGCGCCAGTAAGACCGTTACGGACCACCAGACCGGCGCGCGGATCGCCATTACCGCCCAAGTCGAGCGGCTTGACCGTGGTTTCCAGCGTTTCGTTCACGTCCAGAGCATCAGGCTGGTACACCGCACTGCCCTCGTTGCGATCCGTCCAGACGCCACGATTGGCGTTGTCCGTAATCGTGAAGTCATAAGCACCGCCGGACGCAGAAACCTGGCACGCGCTGCCGCCCTTCCAATGAGCTTCCTTCCAACTTCCGGAAATCGGGTTGGAGCAGGAAACATCGATGGTTCTACGGAATGTACGGCCCGGATTGAAGTTACTGCTCTCGGCAAGAGTGCCTGTAATGGTGTAGGTTCCCGGCACATTGAATGCGTAGGTGCTGCCGGCAGCCTTGGTCGACTTGCTGACTGCCGTACCGCCTTCCACATTCCATGTCACCTTGGTAGCAATGGTATCGTCGCCTTCCTTGACGTTGACGGTGTCCGGCAGAGTAACGGTTCCGCCCGTGTTCACGGTCTTCGGGAGATCATCGCCGGTTTCCACAGTCCAGTTGACCAGCTTGCCCTTGGCGCTACCATGGTTGCCCCAATAGCTCAGATCCCAACCGTCGGGCTCGCCTTCTTGAGCAGGATTGTGCATTTCGATGGTGCCGTTCTCACCGATGGTCAGCGGCAGCCAAACATAGGTGGAATCGGCTTTACCGGAATCCCAACGGTCACCAAGGTAGATGAAGTGACCTTTCTCCTGGTCTACTGCGAGCACACTAGCCGACTGCGAACCGAATGTGGTGCCGCGGGTATCGCCCACGGACAACAGACCATCCGCGCCTTCCGGCATGTTGTTGTACCACGTGTTCTCGTTGGCATCGTCCTTTTCCACGCCACGGGTCCAGCTTCCCAGCATGGAGTCGGCGGTGTAGTAGGTCTGCTTGTTCGGGGCCCAGCCGGTTGCACCAGATGCGATGATGTTGTAACGCCCGTCATATTGGAATACGGCAGGAGCTTCCAGCGAACCATTTTGTTTGACGATTTGGAAATCTTCGCCACGCACCGGGGCATCCGTAGTAGCGTCTGCAAGAATGTATGGGTACTGCCCGTCAGCAGAGTACTGCTTTTGTCCCTCGGACTGGTCCACATTCGTGGTCTTGACTACATTGGTGTAATCATCGTTGAGCTTGGCGATGTACAGCGTGGCATTGGCTTCGGAAGAATACAGTACATAGGCACTGTCGTCCTTCGGGTCCACGAACACAGTCATATCGCGGCTGTCACCGTTCTCACCCCAGCTGGGGTTACCTGCGGCTTCTTTCCAATTGTTCTGGTTAGGCAAACGATAGGCACCCACCATAGTGAACGGGCCCGCCGGATTGTCGGAAACAGCCACGCCCGCAAGTGCACGTGCATAGTTGGAACCGCCCGGCGTGGTGCTTCCATCGGAATGCCACCACAGCACGTATTGCTTGTTCTTCTTGTTGTAGATGATCTTCGGACGCTCGAAAATGCCCTGTACGGAATCAACCGCGCCATCACCATCCTGATCGGGGTTGGTGTTGAGGTACGGGAAGATTGCGTCGGCCTTGGCAGCGTCCACACTGCCGTCGGACTTGGTCAGGTTGTAGGCCTTGTCGAAGTAGGCGTAATCGGCATTGCTCTTATCCGTCAACTGAGATTTGCTGGTCACCGCACGCAGCGCCACACCAAGATCGGTCCAGTTGTATAGATCTGTCGACATATAAGCATGGACACCGGGGCTGTTGTCGTAACCGTTAGAACGGTCTTCGCCATACCAGTAGTAGGCGTCGCCAACCTTGACCACTTGGCCACCGTGCGCTTGGATGTGCGTGCCGCCATTATCATTGGCGTTCTTGGCATACCAATATGGCTGGAAGTAATCGCTAGCGTTCTTGCCCGGATCGGCTGTGGGCTGGAACTTGGTGTATGTCGGCACTTGGCCGATGGTAGGCAGGTAATCCACACCTGCCGCACTGGCACTTGCAGCGGCCAGCCCGCATGACAATAGCGTTGCCGCGGCGGTAATTGCCGCGATAAGAGCGCCCTTGCCCTTATTGTTTATCTTCATTGATTTGGTTCCTTGATTGATGATAACGGTTTTTTGAACAAACAGTTATGTCGCTATCCGCGAAGTCAGAAAAGGGCCGACAAATCAATATACCGATACTGAAAACTCAGTATTCAACTTGTCGGACCAATTATGCTCAAAGAGCGGAGGAACCGGCCGGCAATAGTCAATATTGCCGGCTTGTTCCTTCCCCCATTACTGTGCGAGGGTGCTATGCACGCTTGCGCAGCATGAACAATGCACCCGCGGCAGCGGCCAGCAGAGCGACAGCGCCAGCGATGGCGGCAACATTGGAACCGGTGTTGGCCACCGTGTTCTTGTTGCCGTTGCCGGTGGCACCGGGCTTGTTGGTGCTGCCGGGCTTCTGTTCTTCAGGGCCAGGGGCGACTGCGTTGGCCTTGACCGTGACGTTGAAGGTCGCGGTCACACCACGGTAGGAGACGGTAATCGCCTTCTTGCCTGCGGTGGTGGAGTCGAACGAGCCAATCGCAAGCTGCGGGTCGTCAAGAGCGACCGGCACTTCCTTGGTCTTGTCGACACTCTGGTAGACGGCAGTCACCTTCAGACCGGCGGTATCGAGCTTGTCGCCGATGGCGTACTCGGTCTTCGTGGGTCCGATCACCTTGAGCGAAGCCAAAGTGAAGGCGTTGAAGGTCACCGTGTAGGTCTTCGTCTCAGACTCGTCGGCTGAGGTCACCGTAATGGCGGCCTTGCCGCCAAGCTTGCCGTTCTCAACCGCGTCGCCAGTCACCTTGACGGCGGCGGCATTGTCGGTGGCGAAGGCCTGCAGCACCGGGTTTGCCTCGGCGTCGACCGGCAGATCAACCGTGTAGTCGGTCTTGGACGGGTCGAAGCCTTCAACGGTTTCGCCGTCAAGACGCAGGTCGCCCAGCGTGGCATCGGATGCTGGCTGCGGGGTGAGTACCGTGCTGTCTTGTGCGAACACCTGGATCTCAGCCACGTTGATGTACACCTTGGTGTCCTGCAATGTGTTAGTCAGGCGGATGGCCTTGGCCTTTACCGGGGTGCCGAGCACGAAGTCAACGGTCGGGGTGTCGGCGGCGGTGATGCCGTCGGAGCCAGAGCCGGCATCGCCGGCCTGTATCTTCCAGCCATCCTTGGTACCGACTCCATGCCATTCGCCAGCCTCATTCTGGTATTCCAGCGTCTGGCTCTTCGGCCAAGACGCACGACCATCGTAGTAGAAGAAGGTCTTCACTTCGGTGATGGTCTGAGCTTCGTCGAAGGTGAACGTGGCGACCGGGTCCACCGTCGAGGCGGTGGAAGCCCAAGTGGACCAACCCTTTGACGTAGTGTCACCATCGATGGCCTTGGAAGCGGAGGCACCCTCCTGGAAGTTCACCGAGAAGTTCGTGCCAGAGGCCGCGGCGATGTTCTTCGCAGCACCCTGAACCGGCGTCACGAATGCCTGAATTTCGGTGGCGTTCATGTAGTCGTTGTTCACGGTGTTCACAATGCGCACCTTCGTGGCATTCACTGTGCCCTTATCGGCCTTGAACGTCACCGTCTGGCCTGCGGCAGGCTTAACATCGCTACCGAGTTGCATCCACGTCTCGCCATCAGTGGCGTACTCGGCCTTGGCGGAAGCCGGAGCCTTGTCACCATACGTGATGGTCACGCTGCTAAGCTCACACTCAGAGCCGAAGTCAATCGTGGCGGTCGGGCTGGCGGAATAGTCACCAGCAGAGTTCCACGTCACCCAGGCTTCAGCTGACGTGTCACCATCGGTGAGCTTCTTCCACTGATCGCCCTTGCTGTATTCCGTCTGCTGGTTGGTCACGGTCAGGTTGGAAGCAGTGTCGGCCACATTCTCAGGCGTGGCGGCGGTGACATAGATCGCGCCCTTCAGTGCAATCGTGGTCGCGTCGTCCAGCTGGTAAGTACCGGTCACGGCAATGTTGTCGCCAGCCTTGGCATCGGCGAGCTTGGTATCAAGCCCATCGAAGTTCCACGTAACCTTAGCCGCATCGCCCTCGAATGCAGGCGATGCCTTGACGTGTAGGTACACCGGCGCAGCCTCAAGCGCGGCCTTCGCCTCGCTCGCACTGGTGCCGGCCAGCACTGTAGCCGATACCGGATCGGAAACGGTGAGCGCGCCAACGTAGACCGTAGCGGTGACGTTGAACTCGTTGCCGTACACATCGGTGGCGGTAGCGGTGGCTTCGTAGGCGCCTTCCTTGGCCACATCGACCTTGGAAGTATCCCAGTTGGCAACCGTGGCCTTGCCTTCGCCCCAGGTGTAGTAGAGCGTGACTTCGACCGGAAGCACGGCCTTCTCGTTAACGGCGGTCTGCACGTTCACGGTCTTCTGGCTGGTCGGCGTTACATTGCGCAGAGTCCATGTCTGGTTGGCGGACGGCGAAGTGCCGCTCGGTGACTGCCACAAGCCAACCTTCGTGCCGACTGTGGTACCAGAGTTATCCACATCAAGGTTCGTCTTAGTCGCGGCATTGAGCAGCTGGTAGGTCGAACCATCGGAAGTGTTGAGAATCCACTTGGCAGCCGGGTCGGATTTAGCGGCCCCAACCGTTTCGTTGGAAAGCGCGTTCGTGCCATCCTTGGACACCAGCACCTTGCCTTCGGCGTTAGTAATCACATAAGCCTTGAGATCAGGGCGCTCGGAGTCGGTGGGCTGCTCGATCTGGGTAAAGGTCCAAGTCTGCTTCTTGGCGTTCTCGGCATCGGAAGCGACGTTGGCCAGGGACAGCGCGGAATCACCAGAAGTGGTATCAGCCACGGCCTTGCCGGACTGCTTACCAACGAGCTGGTAAGTGTCGCCGGTCTCGACGGCAGCATCCTTAGCGTAGCCGGTCACGCCAGTGAGCTGGATGGAGGCGATAGAACGGGCGGGCACAGTGACCGTAGCGGTCTTGGCAGCCTTGTCAATCATCACAGAGCCTTCAGCTTGCTTGACGTTGCTGGTCTTGGCGAAGACTTCCGGAGTGGCGGAATCGACACCCGCGTTCTTGTCTTCGGCAGAGGTTTCGGTGGTCAGGTAGAGCTCACCGTAAGCGTTGTCGGCAATCTCGCCGTACTTCGACAGGTCGATGACGAAGGTCTGGTCAGAGGTGCCGGAGTTGCGGTGGATGACGGTCTGTGTCTTGCCATCGTCGGAGGTGGCAGTCATGTTGTTGTCTTCATCGTTGTTGGCGATGACCTTGTCGCCCGCGTGGATGAAGTGGGTGATGGCCTTGACGCCGTTGTACTTGGCGTTGGCAATAACCGTGCACGGTTCAAGTCCATCGGCGGTACCGCCGTTGTTGTTCACGCGACGCTCGGAGTAGAGCTTGCCGTCCTTACCGGCCACGGTGCAGTCGAAGTCGATGAGCACGGTGCCCCAGTTGGTGTTTTCACCGGCCGGGTTCACGTTCGAGCCCATCTGCATGTTGTAGAGGTCCTCGACCACCTGCCAGAAGGTGAAGTCCTTGGACTGCAGGCGGGTGACGTTGGAGCTGATCTTGCTCATCATGCCCAGCGCGTTGTCGAAACCGTACGGGTTGTAGGAGCCGGACTGCCAGGAGCCGTCCACCTCGCTCATCGACAGCTTCTTGCCGTCTGCCTGAGCGATATCGCGCGATTGCATCTGGTTGCTGTCGGAGTAGGCGTGAACGTTGTACTGGCCGATAAGGTCCTTGATCGCCTGCGGGTACTGGTTGTACGACTTGACGAAGTCGGCGGAGTTCGTGGCATCGGTGGCTGCGATGATGGTGTCATCATTGTCCTTGAGCGCCTCAGCGAGTGCGGTAATCGTCTGCTGCTGCTGGGCGTTATTGACATGCATACCCTCCTGCGGCTTCTTCAGCGCGTTGGAGTATGGGGTGACGGACTTATCTTTGTCGGAGTAGTACTTATCCCAGTAGTTGTTAATGAGCTTGGTGTTGTCATCGCTCTCATCGGTGTACTTCGAAGCCATGTCGCCCGGAGTGCCCCAGTAACTGGTCTCGGACTCGTTGAACGGCTCGACCGTGTCAACGTTTGCGCCAAGGCTTTCGAGGTGCTCGACGTTCTTGGTCATGTACTGAGCGAATTTCTCAGGGTTTGCAAGATTATTGCTACCAGAGTTGTATCCACCAGTGGCGTAACCGCTGTTGGTCAGGAACCACGGAGCGGAGTTGGCGAAGGCCTCTACATCGGTGATGTCGGGGTTATCGCCGGTGGCACCGCGCTCAATCCACCAGTCTTGGGCGGCGGACTTGGAGAAGTCATACTGGTTGTCGTCAGTCGGGTCGAATGCCGCAGCCAGCTTGTCTTTGTCGGCCTGCTTGGTGGTTACGCCATTGCCATACGTGCCGGAGCCGGTGGCGTCATCTTTCCACGTGCCAGGCACGGCAGCGCCTTGGCGCATGAATGGGTAGCCGTAGGCAACATCGGAGGCATTGCCGCCGCCCACGTTGTAGCGGGCCATGTTCAGGTCCAGTCCTTCATCACCGAAGATGGACTGGTAGAACTGTTCGCGCAGCTGCTTGCCGTATTCCACAGCCTTAGCCTTGGAAGCGTCATCGCCGAGATTGGTGGTGATGGCCGATTCCTCGCCGAGGCTGCCGGTGGCGTTGGCGAACCAAGCCAGCGAGGTGCCCCAGCCATCGAAACTGTTGGCATACCACGGGTTCGGGGTCACGGTAATGGCATCGTTATCAGCCGCATACGCAGTGCCGGCAACCGCAAACGCCCCTCCTCCCACTAGTGTTGCCGCCGCAACCATTGCAGCAAGCGATTTGCTCAGTACCCTCATTGGTCTCCTTAGTGTTCCTGCTGTCCGCCTTATACCGGAAAAATCGGCCTTTGCTTCACTGAGCCGGCCTCTTTGCCTGATACATGACCTACGTCGACTCCTTCTTTCGGCGCAGCCAAAATGTTTACGCAAACATTTTGATATGAGCGATTTTATCACAAAACCGTCACCCAGCAAACAACTTCAGAGACCACAAACGACGCACAAAGTCATGAGCCATTCGAATTGCGCTGGCCCAATCGCTACGAATCATATTTGCCGTAGCCCTTAAGTGAATCCCACTGCATCGAGATATCGCGCCCGCTATCCCTTCCGATAACGCCGACCACGCGTGTTGCCTTCAGCAATCAGCTTTCCTTGCGCAACTAAACCGTTTAGGAATTTGCGGACTGTTCTGTTATCGAGCTCTGTTATCTTGGCGAGTTCAGGTACAGTCACATAGTCAACCTCTGTCAAGCGTCGATTCATCGCCGACAGCATCGCTGCCCGCGAATCAATTTCACCCGATGCGGTTGCATCTGCTTTCTTACCATCCACACGTTCCCCGCCAATGAGCCTCGCACCCTCTTCGGCATCTTTCTCAACTACAGATCTCACGCTAGCAAAACCAGAACCATCCACGGTCTTCAGCGCAGGAACAATAGGAATCGTCGCCTCGAATATGTCACCATCGCGGAACTCAGGCTCTCGCTCAGTATATTGCCGGGACGCTCTTATCAGATTCCGCAGTCCGCTACCCAGCTGCTCGGCTATGCCGGTCTGCACAAACACATTAGCGATAATCGGATTCTTTGGCATTGGCGTGAACTCGCCCAGCTTCATTCGACCTTCAAAGAATGAGCGCGAAGCATTAACCGTCCGGATGGATTCATTATCAATGGTGACACGCGCCACCACCGGACTGGAATACTCCCGATGCATGAGGCTGTTTGCCACCAATTCACGGGCGATCATCGTACGCGGGCTCACTCGCTTATCGCCCTTTAACACAAAGCGGTCAGGCAGATTCCGCTCAGTAAATTCACGGAGTTGCTCGTACGAATCGAACAAGTTGGTCCGCACCATAAGTCGGTCATCGTATCGGTCAATATTGTCTCGCCGAACCACGGCATCAGTAATATACGCTGGGCAAACCGAGGAAATGACTTCATCCTTGCCCAAGAGCAGCACTGCAGCAAGATTAAAGCCCTCTTCGCCGGTCGTGTAATCACGATCGTATAGCTTGGCGCTGCGGAACAGTTCTTCGTCAGACATAGTTCCCCAAGGGTGCCCAGCTCGCTGAGCGACCGCCAGCTGCCGCATTCGCGCAATCAGCTCAGGACGCAAATCAAACGGAGTCACGTAACGGAAAATTCGCCGTTCGGAATAGTAGTTCTGCTTGCGAATATACATTTGACTAATCTGGATATCGCTTTCGATGTGTGTATCCACATCAGCAATGCGATCAAACACTGCGCCCTTGAACCGCACAACCGAAGAACTCGGAGCTACCCAAATACGAACAATAATCCGTTCGTCGTACTCGATATGTTCCGTTTCCACCATTGGAGCCGGTTCGAACATCTTACGATTAGACACTACGTTGACAACGTTGCGCTCTATCTCACTAACGCGCTTAGAATCGACGCCGAGCACTTGACCGTCATCGTCAACGCCAAGATAAATGCTGCCACCAGAACGATTGGCGAATGAGCATACAGTCTCAAAAGTATCCGTATGAGGCAATTCGCTGCAGCGCTTGAACTCGACCATAGATGATTCACCGGCCTGCAGCACTTGCATAAGTTCATCCTGCGTCATCGCATTCCGCCCTTCATAGCGATAATTCATACATTAGGACATGGCACTTATCGTATTTTAGCATCTAATTAGTACATTAGGACATTGTTTTATGTCCTAATGTACTAATTAGGCGGCTAATTGTACTAATAATTGCACACTGATGTACTAATCCGATGATCGAATGCACTAATTGTCCGCGCAAATGCACTAATCGGATGACCGAATGTATCAATGAGACCTATAGGCAGCCGATTGGCTGACGATCAGCCCAGTCATTGGCTATCGGCCGCTAGCCAGTCAGCCGCCAACAGCCAACAGCCACCCAACTAATAGCCGCCAGCCAATCAGCCCGTCCAATCACTCCTTGTGTTCCAGTGCGGCCTTCAAATCGCGGCTACGGTAGCGTTCGCGCAGCATAGAGAATCCACCGAAGCCCACAAGCCACACCAGGCCGGCAATCGCGGAATTGCGCGTATCGTCCGCAAGGAACAACGTCAGGTAGATGAACACGAAGAACACGATTGCCACCGTATTGAGCACCTTCCACGCGGGCATGACGAACCCGTCCGGAATGAAATCAGCGGAACGGCGGTACCTGCGATGCGCCAGCAGCGTCAGGATGTAGATGAACAGGAACACCGCGGAGCTGGCGGACGAGAACAGCACGAACGCTCCGGACACACCGGGGATGGCGTTGACGATCGGCGACAGCAGTATCAGCGCCGCGGACACCAGGATGGCGCGGGCCGGCACCTTGCGATCGGACACCTTGCCGAGCTTGTTCAGCATCGGGTTCGGCGACACCTCGGACAGCTGGTACAGGTGGCGGCCAGCCGAGTACAGCAGCGAGTTCAGCGCGGAAGATGCGGCGGTGATCACCACGAAGAACACCAGCGCGGACGCCCAATTCAGCCCGGCGTACTGGAACACCATAATGAACGGGGAGGCAAAGGAGCCGTCCTCGTTCGGCTTGAACGAGGTCCACGGCACGATGCACATGATGGCCACCAGTGCGCCCACATAGAAGATGAGCACGCGCACGATAATCTCGTTGATGGCCTTGGGCAGCACCTTGCGCGGATTCTTGGTCTCGGAGACGGTGACGCCCACGAATTCAATCATCTCGTAGGCGAAGAACACCATCTGGAAGCTCATGAGGAAGGCCATCCAACCGTTCGGCGCGAACGAGAAGTTGGCGAACAGGTTGTCGAATCCGGCGTGGCCGGCCGGGCTCACGTGGTCCACGCCGTGAATCTGCACGGCTGGGTAATGGTAGCCGATCACGATCATGACCACGGCGGTGGCGATCATCGCGCAAATCAGCGTGATCTTGATCATCGAGAACCAGAATTCCACCTCGCCGAACACCTTGACGGCAATCAGGTTGATGGAGACCAGCGACACCAGGAAACACAGCTCGATCAGCCATTTCCAATGGGTCAGGTCGATGCCGAACGTGTCGAAGAAGGTGATGAAGTACGTGGAGACGGCCGTGATCTCGGTCATGCCCAGCAGCACGAGCGCGGCCCAATACGTCCAGCCGGCGAAATGCCCCCACCCGTTGCCAAGGTAACGGGTGATGAAATTGATGAAGGTGTGCTGGCTGGGGTCACGGTACATCATTTCGCCGATGGCGCGCATCAGGAAGAACATGATGACACCGACCAGAATGTACACGAAGATGATCGAGGGGCCGGTTAGCGAGATTGACTTGCCCGAGCCCAGGAACAGGCCGGTGCCGATGGTGCCGCCAATGGCGATGAACTGTACGTGGCGATTGCTCAGGCCACGCTCCATCTCGTTGGTCTGGTCCAGGCTTTCGACAGACTTGAGTTTGCCCGTAGCCTGCTGTGTACCACCATTCACATTCGTATCGGCCATACTGATTTCATTTCTCTTCTCTGCCGCCCGATTGTTACGCACCAGACGCGATACTCGTTCAAAACAAGTTCAAACTGTATCACCGAAATATGTCACGAAAACCGCTCAGCTCAAGAATACATGCGATGATACTGTAAATATTCCGCCAAAAAGTTCAATTCATCAACACCAAATTGAACTTCTACCTCTATTCCACGGACTTGAGCGAGCTGACCGGGTCTACGCGATCGAGCACTGGGTTGGTGAACAGCTGCACCAGCAGCGCGAACGCCAGCGTCGCCACCACGGCAATCGCATAGCTGTACCAGTGCACTTCCACTTCGAAATACAGCGACGGCATATTCAACGCAGCAGTCAGTAATCCGCCTATCCACCTGCCAAGCGGCAGACCAACCACCACACCCATACCGGTCAATATCATCATCTCGCGGTTCACGTAGTTGTGCACCTCGCGGTCATAGAAGCCCAGCACCTTCAGTGTGGCCATCTCGCGGATGCGTTCGGACACGTTCGTATTGGCCAACGTAAACAGCACCACCAGCGCCAGGCCGCCGGCGAGCCCCACAATCAGCGCCACCACGGCACCCATCAAATCGAACTTAAACGTGGCGGCCAGATGCGCACAGCTCACGGCCTTGAGCACCGACGATTCCTCGCCCAACCGATCCGCATATTCGGCCTGTTCGGTCTCGGAACCTTTCAGCTTGGCGAGCATCGCGTTCCACGTCAAGGTCGAGGCAGTGCCATCTCCCGAAGCCGAAGACGTCACACCGTCGGCCGCAAACTTCTGGTCGTACAGTCGCTCACTGATGTACACATCAGAGCCGATGAGGTTGCGCGTCACCGCCGCAACCTTCACCTTGGCCCGCCCGCTGCCGCCATTGCTCAACGTGACGGTGTCGCCCGCATGAATATCCAACGAATTGGCTGCGGACTTCGCCACAATCACACCACTATCGTCCAGCGCTACAGTGCCGCCACCCGCTTTGCCGAAGATATTGGGCAGCTCGAACCACCCATCGTCACCGGCCTCTTCCAGCGTGACCATGTCGTTCAGTTTGTTCAACGAATTGTTGGGCACCGTCATCAGCTGCACGGTTTCGCTTTCCTGCGCCGCATTGCTCATCTCGCCGCTATCCACGCGCAGATTCAGCGTTTCGGTGGCCCGGCCATCTTGTGCCACCTGCTTGCGCATCGCGGCGGCGTCATCGTCATTGGCCACCACCATCAAGTCATACTGGTAGATCTGCTCATATTGCTTGACGCCAGTCGTGTCGACGGTGTCGTTAATCGCAAATCCGCAGATAATCAGCGCTGTGCAACCAGCCACGCCGCCCACGGTCATAATCAAACGCGACTTGAATCGGAAGATATTGCGCGCGGTGACTTTGCCGAGGAAGTTCAGCCGGCTCCATACCGGGCGAATCCGCTCCAACAATATGCGAGCGCCCGCCTTCGGCGCCTTCGGGCGCATCAGCGCGGCGGGCGTGTGCCGTATCTCCTCGCGGCAGGCGAGCGCGGTGACCACGCCCACACCGACCACGAACAGCACGATGCCGGCCGAGCCGTACAGCCAGTCGTATTCAAGTCGCACACCGGGCAATATATACAGTCCCTCAATCACCACCATCAGGAATGCCGGGATGCCGAGGAATCCGACCAGCAGACCGATGCCGCCGCCGACCAAGCAGGCGAGCAACGCGAACAGCAGATACCGGCTGGACACGGCGAGTCCGCCATAGCCGAGTCCAAGGTAGGTGCCGATAAGTCCGCGATCTTCCTCGACCATGCGGGTCATGGTGGTCAGGCTCATGAGCACGGCGACCAGCAGGAACACAATCGGGAATGCGCGGCCGATGGATTCGATGGAACTGACATCTGATTTGAGCGAGCTGAATCCGTCGATCGAAGCGCGCGTCTGCACATACCAACGTGCGTTGGCCACATCGTCGATGCGCCGTTGCTGCTTGGCGAATTCGCTTTCCGCTTCGCTTCGCTTCGCATCGAGTTCAGACTGCGCATCATCCAGTTTCGCCTTGCCGTCCGCGAGCTGTTGTTCGCCTTCTTCCAGCTGCCGCTCGCCTTCTTCGAGCTGTTGCTTGCCGCTGGCCAGTTGGGCGGCCTGCGCTTCAAGTTGCGCCGACTGGGTTTCGAGGGTTGCAGCATTCGCTTCGAGTTCCGCGGATTTGGTATTGAGCTGTGCCTCTCCTGCAGCCGCTTCCTGTTCCTTGGCGGTCAGTTGCGCGTTCTGCTGGTCCAAGGTGGATTGTGCGGGGGCAATGGTTTCGTTTAATGTGCGCTGCAAATCGGCTTTCTGCTGGGTCAGACTGTCTCGCTGCGTTTGCAGTTCCGTTTGCTTGGCGGCCAGCTGTTGCCGCAGCTCACTGATTGACGGCACTTCAGGCAGGGTAATGCCAAGGCGCGCGAGCAGTTGCTTGATGGCCTGCCATGTGGGTGAGTTGAAGTCGATATTCGGGTCAAGTTGCGCCAGTAGATTGTCGGCCTGTTGAATCATGGACAGCATCTGATCAATTTGTGCCACGCCTTGGTCGATTTGGGTAATGCCCTGTTCGATTTTCGTGCGATTGGCAGTCAGTTCCGTTTGCGCCGCATCGAGCTGTTTGCGAGCCGAGGTGAGCTGCGCTTTGCCCGATTCGAGCTGGGTGCGCGCTTCGGCTATCTGCTGGCGACCTTGCGCGATCTGTTGACGGGCCGATGCAATCTGCGCACGTCCATCGGCGAGCTGCCGTTCGCCATCGGTAATGGTTGTCCTGTTGTTCTCCAATTCGGTACGGCTATCTTGCAATGTCGTTTCGTTGGCTTCCAGCTCGGCCCAGTTGTCGTCGATCTGCTTCTGGGCTTCGTCCAGCTGCTCGTTGGCCTCGTCTTGGGCATCGTCCAGTTTGCGCTGCGCGCTGGAGACGATCTGTTGACGACGGGCTTTCTGGCGTGTGGTCTGTATCTGATGTTCGATACGGTCGGCCACGGTTTTGACGGCTTCATCGTAGGCATCGGAAAACGTGTCAAAATCGGACGCACCAGTGACGGCAACCGATATCGCAGTGTATATATTGCCGGTCACGCCGTCGCTGGGTGCAAAGAACGTATAGTCCTCGGATGAGGTGGACCGGAAGGAGGTCATGCCCGAATAGCCGTCTGGATTGTTGAGGTCGCGCGGGTCAAGTACGACGCCGGTGATGGTGAGTTTCGTGGGGAACTGCGGGGATTGCTCGGCGTCGGCGTCCGTATTGGCGGCGGACTTCGCATCGGATGCCGAGGCATTGGCGGCGACACCTACCGTATCGGCATTATTGGAATCGTCAGTCTCCGTGGCCGCTACCGATATGACGGATGAAGAGGTGTCTTGTGGCGTCACAGTAATGGTGCCGCCAATCTTGAGTCCGCTATCGTTCAGGAATTGCTGCGTAACCGCCACTTCGCCGGCCTTGTTCGGCAGTTTGCCCTGCCGTATGTACGGCTGATCAAGCCCTTCGGTACCGATTTCCTGCATGGTCACGGTTTTCTTGGTGCCGTCCACCAACGTGGTCACCGTCTGAGAACGTTCGGGCTGCACGGTTTGCACACCGTCGATTCGGCGCAGTGCCGTTGCATCATCATCGGTCAGGCCGTATGTGGATAGCACCTGCAGGTCATGCAGTCCCTGCTGATCGTAAAAACGACCGGCCGCCAGAAAAGCATCGCGGCATCCGGCGTAGATGCCGGTCAGCACGGCCACGCCAAGCAGCGTGATGACGGCGATCGAGACGAACCTCTTCCAGCTGCGCAGCCAGCAACGCAACGTATCTTTGGCAAATACCGCAGAAACGCCCGCTCCTCGACCGCCGCTATCGTCGAGGTTCCACCGTTTCACAGAATGTTTCACAGGTTGTTTCACGAATCGCCTCGCTTGTTTCACGGGGCGTTTCACAGAGTGTCTTGCAGTGAGCATCGCCAATCACCTACCATTCGATATCGGCGATGGGCCGCGGCGTTGCGTTGACCTCCTCGCTGGTCACCTTGCCGGAGCGGAAGCGAATCACTTTGTGAGCCATCGGTGCAAGCGCGGAATTATGCGTGATGATCATTACGGTCATGCCTTGTGTTTGGCAAATATCCTGCAGCAACTGCAGCACTTCCTTGCCGGTCTCGTAATCGAGCGCACCGGTCGGCTCATCGCACAACAACAGCTTCGGCTTTTTGGCAATCGCGCGGGCGATGGATACACGCTGTTGTTCGCCGCCGGACAGTTGCGCGGGGAAGTTGTCCATCCTCTCCCCCAGTCCGACTTTGCGCAGCGTTTCCCCTGGATCGAAATGGTCAGGGCAGATTTGCGAGGCGAGCTCCACGTTTTCGAGCGCGGTAAGGTTAGGCACCAGATTGTAGAACTGGAAGACGAAGCCGATATCGTTGCGCCGGTAGGTCACCAGTTCCTTTTTCCGCAGACCCGTAATATCGCGTCCGCCGACCACTACGCGGCCGGTTGTGGCGGTATCCATGCCGCCCAGAATGTTCAATGCCGTGGTTTTGCCGGCACCGGACTGCCCCAGAATCACGCTTAATTCGCCTTGTTCGGCGGTGAAGCTGGCCTCGTCGAGCGCGCGAATCACACTGCTGCCAGAAGGATATTCCTTGACCACATGGTCGAATTCGATATACGCCATCGCACACCTCCAACGCGCTCGTGGCAGCCACCTAGCCCCATAGGCCCCGCCAGAACTTCCTGCTATACTCAAGTAAAACAACACTGTGTCGGTTCTGCAACCAACAGTTGGATTGTGAGTTGTCGGAACTTGGGGAGAATGCCATGGCCAAGGATTTGACGGAAAGCCGCCGCACCCGATACACACGGCTCGCCATGCAAGACGCGCTCGTCGAGCTGCTGCAGGACCAGCCGCTTGGGTCCATCACCGTCAAGGCATTGTGCGAGCGGGCGGACGTGAACCGTTCCACGTTCTATGCGCATTACACAAGCATTGAAGATCTACTGCACGATATCGAAGACGAGACCATGGCCTGGGTTACTGCCGCGCTCGACCAGTTGCTCGCGCAGCCTGATTCAGCCGGCATCGAGCACGTCATCGAACGTATCTGCCAATACATCGCCGACAATCGCAAGCATCTGCAGGTATTGATGAGCCCGAAAGCAGATATCGGCTTCCAACAGCAGCTACTGGGACTTATTTACAGCCGGCAGACAGTCGCCGAGCAGCTGCAGCCCGCCGCCAACGACCCGGTCGAGGCCCAAATGCGCATGCGCTTCGCCGTATCCGGCAGCATCGGCCTACTGCAATACTGGCTCGCCACCGACCTCGCAGCATCTCCGGAATCAGTGGCCCACACCATTTTCACCATGGGCATGCCCGTCTCGCAGTGAATTGGTGGGGATGGTTTGATAGGCCACTGCCGACTTTAGCTGTTTCGATCAAACGCGAATACCGGTATGGGCTGGCATCGGCATTCTTTGGCATTACGGCATGCCGCGCCTTACAATGACGAGCGTTGCGCATGGCGACCTCCCGCCGGTCATGCTAAAAATCAAAGAGACTCGAGAGAAGAGCACAATGAGTACTACTGACGCACCTAAGAAGTCGCGCGAAACCGACGATGTGCCGGTGCCGGCCACGCTGCGCAAGTCACTGAAGAACCGTCACATCCAGCTGATTGCACTGGGCGGCGCTATCGGAACCGGCCTGTTCTATGGTTCCAGCGAATCCATCGCGCTGGCCGGCCCCTCGATTCTGCTGGCCTACCTGATCGGCGGCCTCGCGATCTTCATGATCGTGCGCGCGCTGAGCGAGATGTCCGTCGAGGATCCGAAGGCGGGCGCGTTCAGCTACTATGCCACTCGCTACTGGTCCAAGCGCGCCGGCTTCATCTCCGGCTGGAACTACTGGTTCAACTACATCCTCGTCTCGATGGTGGAGCTGTCCGTGGTGGGCAAATTCGTAAACTACTGGTTCCCGGCGATTCCGACCTGGGTGTCGGCAGCCGTATTCCTAGTGGTCATCTGCGCCGCCAATCTGCTGGGCGTCTCCAAGTTCGGAGAGTTCGAGTTCTGGTTCGCCATCATCAAGATTGTGGCCGTGATTGCCATGATCGTCGGCGGCCTGGCCGTCATCATCTTCGCTCTGCCCACCGCATCCGGCATCAAAGCGAGCTTTGCCAACTGGTTCACCTTGGAAGGGGGCTTCTTCCCGAACGGTCTCATGGAGCAGACCAAAGACGGCACCTGGACCGGCCTGTTGATGGCGCTTGTCGTGGTGATGTTCAGCTTCGGCGGCACCGAGCTCATCGGCATCACCGCCGGCGAAACCGAGGACCCTCGTCGTACGATTCCCCGCGCCACCAATGACATTATCTGGCGAATTCTCGTGTTCTACATTGGCGCGCTCGGCGTAATCATGGCCGTCATACCGTGGAACACCATCGGCGGAGACGATGTTCCCAGCCCGTTCGTGCAAATCTTCGATTCCGTAGGCATCCACGCGGCCGCCGGCATCCTCAACTTCGTGTGCCTGACCGCTGTGATGAGCGTCTACAACTCCGGCCTGTACGCCAACTCCCGCATGCTGTACTCGCTGGCCAAGCAGGGCAATGCGCCCGCGTATCTGGGCAAGCTCAACGCCAAGGGCGTGCCGGTGACTGGCGTGCTGACGTCCGCCGTAATCACCGCTATCGCCGTGGTCGTGGTGTTCGTGTGGCCTGAGTTCGCGTTCAACTATCTGATGTCGATTGCCACCATCGCCGGCATCATCAACTGGACGATGATTATGTTCACCGAAATGAAGTTCCGTAAGGTGGTCGCCGCGGGCGGCGCTCCCGAGGATTCCGAGCTGGCCGGCAAGTCTGGCAAGGAAGCGCTCGACGCGATTCACTTCAAGCTGCCGTTCGCCAAAGTAACCCCGTGGGTGGTATTGGCGTTCCTGGCACTGGTCGTGGTGCTGATGTGCTTCTCCGCCAGCTACCGCGTCGCCGTCATCGCCGGCGTGATTTGGCTCGCCATCCTCTTCGCCGCCTACCAGATCACTCAGGCGAAGAGATAAGCCCCCCCTATTGCAAAAAACTCTCACTGACTCAACGTCAGTGAGAGTTTTTTGCAAATGAGGGGTCAGATACGGCGCTTGCGCCAGATGGTCAGGGCGATACCGGCGGCGGCGAGGACCACCACGGTACCAGCCACGCCGAAGACGGCGGCACCAGTGTCGGAGATGACGGCACCCGGCTTCTTGCCATCAGCGGAGACCTTCACGAGGGCCTTGCGGGCCTCGGTCAGGTGACGAATCGCATCCTGGACCTCGGTGGAGGTGGCGTTCTCCTTGGCGAGCACCTTCTTCGCTTGGGCCAGCGCATCGGCGTAAGCCTTCCACGAATCGGCGGTGTAATCGTCCTGGTTCAGATTCTCGGCTTCGGCCTTGGCAATGGCATCTTCGAGCTGCTTGAGCTCTTCCTCAGTGGCCAGATCGGGATCCGGAGTCGGCGTCTCGTCGGCAACGACCTTCACGGTGAACGTGGCGGTCTTGGTCGAATCGGCCACAGACTGCACGGTCACGGTCATCTTGTCGGAGGCCTTCGAGGAGTCGAAGCCGAGCAGCTCGTACTCATCGGCGGCGAGCTCGCGGGTGGCGGAGCCGCCGTTGCCATCGGCCACGGTCGCGGTGACGACCAGACCGGCAGTGTCGAGCGCTTCACCGACCTTGTACTCGGCCTTGGCGGGCTGCGCGGTCACGGCGATGGAGAGGATCGTGCCTGCAGCCGGGTGCTCTGGCTCGGGCTGGCTCTCCTCCAACGCATTCTGCGCGTCGGTCAGGGCCTTGGCGGCGGCATCGACATCAGCCTGAGACAGGCCGGAGTCAAGGAAGGTCTGCTTGGCCGTCTTGGCTGCGGCGAGCGCATCCTCGAATGCCTTCCAGCTGGCCTCGGTGTAAGCAGAGCCATCGGTGCCGAGCTTGTCGGCCGCTCCAATCGCGCCATCAAGCGCCGTCGTATCGGCCATCTCAATGGACACGCCTTCGTCGGTCGGGTGAATGGTCTGCATCAGGCCGTCCGCGTCGAAGGTGATCTCGTCGATGGCGGTCTCACGGTGGTAACCAAGGCCGGAGGTGAACACGCCGAGCGGCGTGTAGTGGCGATGGTAGGCCATGAGCCAACGGTCGTTGCCGTCCGCGTCGGTCACATGCACGTCGGACTGGTGCGCGGCACCTTGCAGGTTCTTGGAGGAATCCTTCTGCAGCAGCACACCCTTGTAGGTGATGGTGCCGTCGATGGAATCGGAGACGCCGTACCTCACATGGTAGTTCGGGGAGTTGGCATCGTCGCATGACCAGGTCCAGTGGTACTTGCCGTCGCGGTAGGCGACGACCACGGACTCGCGGAAGTCGTTCAGACCGTTGAGCTTCTTCACCGTACCGGCCTTGATGCTCACCATGTCGTCGTTGAGTTCGGCGATGGCGGGCGAACCGTTGCCGTACAGGATGTACGACTTGCCGGTGTTCGGGTCGGTGAAGATGGACGGGTCGATGGCCTGTCCAACGGTGACGCCTTCCATCGTGCGAGTGACCAGCGGTTGGTCGGCGGCCTTGTACGGGCCGGCCGGGTTGTCGGCCACGGCGACGCCGATGGCGGATGTACCGTTCGGCAACTTCGCGCAGTAGTAGAAGTAGTACTTGCCGTTCTTCTTCTCGATGGTCGGCGCCCACGCGGAGCCCACGGACCACGGGGAGATGGCGGTGTTCTCATCGCCATCGGTGGTCGGCTGGTGGTCCTTATTGACATCGAGGATCACGCCCTCGTCGGTCCAGTTCACCAAGTCGGTGGAGCTGAACGCATGGAAGTAGTTGCCGCTCCAGCCGGAGAAGCCGTCGGTGGTCGGGTAGATCCAGAACTTGCCGTCGAAGTAGTCGATGTCCGGGTCGGCGTACTGGCCGGGCAGCACCGGGTTGTTGCCCACGGTGACCTTCTTCAGCGTCCAGGTTTCCGTATTACCGTCACCCAAATCGACAACCAAAGTACGGTCCTTAGTCAGGTCGGCCGTACCACCATTGGTGAACGCCTGACCATCAAGGGTGAGCTTGATGGAGTCGTCGCCACGGTTGACGGTCACCTTGACGGGCACCTTGGCCGCGTCGCCACGGCGGTTGAGCACGGTGGTGACGGTCTTCGCGGACCAGTCGAGGGTGGAACGCACCTGAGAGTGGTCGTCAGTGCCACGCAGCGAGTTCGGGTCAGACGGCACAGTGCCCACAGAAATACCCTGCAGAGCAATCGGGCTGGTCTTCTCGACCTCCTGAGCAGTGAGCGCGCGGTTCCACACGTTCACATTGTCGAACGAACCCTTGAAGTATGGGTCGTTGTAGAAGGACTTGCCCAAGTAGGCCAGCAGATCGTTACCCAAATCGGTGACCTTGTTCTTGGTCGCCTTGTTCTGAGCCACCTGCGCACCGTCAGAGTACACGGTCATCACGTTGTCGTCCAACGTGACCGTGACACGATGCCATGCGCCGTTGCCAGACAACGTAGCGTTAGCCGCGTCCTCCGCACCATACGAGTTGGTGGTGATGCGGCTGGCGAGCTCGCCGGAGTTGTTGTACTTCAGGAAGTAGTACTTGGTGGAGTTCTGGCCGAAAGCGAACGTGAACTGGTTTTTATTGATCTCCGACTTGACATCCATCTGCACAGTCAGCTTGTTACGGCCATCGAACAGGCCCTTCGGGAACTCGGCGTAGGTGCCGTCAGAGCCGTCGAGCTTAAGCACCTTGCCCTTTTCGGCATCCTCGGAGACCTTGGCGTTGCCGTTGAAGGTCAAGTCGTTGCTGTTCTCAGTGGTGTCGGTACCCTTGCTGTCTTCGAAGTCATACTCGGCAATCGGACCGGAGCCGTCTTCATCGGGTGTGACTGGCTCGGTGTCCTTGTTCTTATCGAATGCCTTCAGGATTGCGTTGTACTCGGTTTCAGTGACAGGCAGGATGGTGCCGTGACGCTTCTTGAGCGAACCGAAGTTCACATCAGAGGCAAAGCCCCAATCAGCCTTATCAGTGCTGCCTAAATCGGCAGAACGGTATGGGGTGTAACCCTTACCGGCTGAGTACTGGTCCCACATCAGACCGTAGAGCATCTTCTTGCCCGCATCACTGGTCTGCACGTCATCTTCATTGTAGAAGAACAGCTCCGGGCCTTCCAGCTGCGCACCGGTCAGACCGGTACCAGTCAGGTCACCGAATGTACCGACAAGCGTCCACTGGTTCGGATCACTGTCAGTGTTGTAGTAACCATTCGCAATTGTGTCACCAGTGGTGAGCGTTGTGGCATACGGATCCTTGCTACGCTCAACACCGAGGTACGTGTCACCGGACACACGATAGTAATAGCCGTCATCGGCCTTAATCATCGTGGTATCGATAACGGACTTGACTCGGTCGATCCACTTGACAGGCGTCGTGAAGTTCACGAAATCACGCGTGGTGGAGTAGTACATATTGGTGCGATCGCCGGACTTGTTGTCCGCGTCGGAAGCAGTGGCCCAGTACACCATGTACTGCTTGTTCACATCATCCCAGTAGGCTTCCGGAGCCCAAGCCATGCCGGCTCCCGGAATCTGAGAGGCAACGTCAACGGCGCGCGGTTCGCTCCAGTTGACGAAGTCATGCGACTCCCACACGATTAGGTTGGTGCTGCCATTGGTGGTAGCGGTGGCCGCGCCCCAACCGCCACGGTTATGGATGCTCAGCTCGGTAGCGATGAGGTAGACGGTGTCGCCTTCCGGAGAGCGGACCAGATACGGGTCGCGCACGCCGTTGTCCTTACCACGAGAGTTGCCGGTCTGGCTGTTGTTCCAGCTGAGTACCGGATCGCCGGACTCGCGGGTGTCATGCCAGCTCAGGCCATCCTTGCTGGTGGCGAAGTACATCTGCTCGTCGGTAGCGCTACCTTCGGTGCCGGTGAAGTGCGCAAACAGATAGTCCGTGGTCTTCGGCTGTTCGACGGCGGCCTTGACGGTCAGCTCGAATTCCTTGGTTTCCGTGTTGCCGTCAGCATCGGTAATGGTGGCAGTGAGCGTCACCTTGGTGTCGGTTTTCTGACGAGCAACGACACCAGCTGCGATGTCACCATCTGCCGCATCGGTAATGACCTTTGCGTTGCTGGATTTCCACGTAATCGCGGAACCGTTAACCGAGCCCTTGGCCGGAAGTGTGATGTTGGAATACACATCAGTGCTGCCGTTGTTAATGGTCAGCGCATTAGCGTCGGCCTTGGCGGCATCGGACTTCGTGGAATCGTAGGCTTCCTTGATTTGGTCAGCAGTATGCGCAGAGCCGTAAATCTTGAGGTTGTCAAGTGCGCCGGTATAGTATTCGCCATTCACCCAGTTGGCCTTGCCGATCTGCAGCACGCCGCCGTCTGCGCCGAGAATATCGGTGAGCTGAGCGAAGCTCGCGCCATCAGCTGGGGCTACGGTTGCGGCCTGCTCACCGTCAATGTACAGCGTGGAAGCGGCCTCGTCGATGACCAAATCGACGTGACGCCACTGGCTGGCGAGACCATCCTTGCTCACATTGCCGGTGGTGTCGCGCTTACCAGCGTTGTTGTAACGCTCAACGTTCACCGAAGTGGTGCGATCCATCACGCCGAGGTAATGCTCTTGCTGATAGGTCTGCGCATTCGTATTCGGTGCCGCAAATACCGACCAGCCCTGATTGGTGCTGGCGGACTTGGAATCGTACGAAATCGTGACCGCATCCAGGCCCTTGAGCACGGCAGAATCGTCCGACTTAGTCACATTCAGCCAGAATCCAGAACCGAGCCGAACTGCAGCAGTGCCGTCCTTGCTGGTAGCCACTGCGGCAGCACCGTTGATGGTCGCCTTGGTGCCGGTGGTGTCATCGACAATAGTGCCAGTAGCGCCTGCAGCGACGTTGTCGAAATCAAGACTGGCGAGCAGATCGCTGTCTGCCGCTGCCTTGGCATTTGATTTCAGGGCTGCTGCCAGCGCCCGCTGCGCGGCCGATGAATCGGTGGGATCCGATTCAACCGCATTTGCTGCTGGCGCCAACGCCATCAGCATCGGGACAGCTGCAAGAGCTGCCACCGCTTTCTTCCACTTACCCATGTGTCTCCTCTGATTGTGGGTTTTGGTTTTGTGTTCAGTTATGGATTGAAGATTGAAGTTATGGTGATACTAGGTGCTCCCTCTCCGTCCGCCAGAAGCCGACTGAGAGGGAGCATTTGGATCCGCTCAGGCGCGACGCTTGCGCCAGATAGTGAGAGAGATGCCGGCAACGGCGAGCACAACCACGGCACCACCAAGGCCGAGCACGGCGGCACCAGAGGACGGCAGACCGGAGTCCGCCCCCGTACCAGCGTTACCGTTATCGCCGCCTGCACCATCGCCGGAACCGTCGCCCGAACCGGGCTTACCAGGCTCGGTCTTGGCACTCACGGTCACCACGAACGACGTGGTGAGCTGATCGTTGGCCTTGAGCGCGACGGTGACGGTCTTGGTGCCCACAGCGGACATGTCCACGTCGCCGACCGTGTAGTCGGCGGCATCGAGCGTCTTCACCGTGCCGTCGGACATCGTCGCCTCGATCACAAGACCATCGGCGGAGAACTGCTCGCCCACCGTGTACTTGGTCTTTGTCGGCTCGCTCTTGACGCGGATGCCGGTGATGGACGGCTCAACCGGCGTATCGGGCTCGCCTACGGTCACCGTAATGGTCACCGTGCGGTTGGCCGGAGCGACCTCCTGATCCTTGGTCAGCGACATGTCGAGCATGCCGTTGGCGCGCACGTTCACGGCCTTGCCCCACGTATTGCGGTCCTGATCGAACAGGCCACCCGCCGCGGAACCGGAGTGAATTTCCGGGTAGGGGCGTGCGTGGTAGGCCATGACGATGTTGCCAGCCTCATCATGTGCAAGCGAGATGTGGCCGGGGCCGGCCTGCTTGCGCTCGTACGAGGCCTCATCCGCACCGTAGGTACCGGTGTAGGTGTCGTTGGTGTCGAACGACGGGAAGTCGGCCGTGGTCCAGCTCGACAGATCCTGCAGGTCGGCATTCTTGGCGGCACGCATCACGTTGGTGTTGTAATACTTATCCACCGTGGCACCCGCATAGGCAATGTAGACGTAGTCGCCATGCTCGAACATGAACGGTGCCTCTACGATTGCCTGATCAGAACCTTCAGAGTTGTCTCCGGGGGTAGGCGCATACTTGCCGTACTCGAACTGCTGGCTGGCCTGATAGATGTGCTCAAGGCTGCCATCCACCAGCGGAGTGACGCCATCGCCCATCTTTGCCTTGGCAAGGTACAGGCCTGCACTCTTCGGGAAGAGCCAGTAGCCTTGGGCCTTGCCGTTCTCCTCGCGCTCGAAGTACGTCACGTCGAATGCGGCGCCTTCCAGCACGGTCGGCTCGCCCCAGTTTTCGGCCTCGAGGAATCCGCCATCCTTGATGGACTGCTCGTCGCCGGTGTACGGGATGAGGATGGTGTTGTTGCACCAGCCACCGTTCGTGGACGAGGCACCCTTGTGGAAGCCGGCCACAATCCACCACTTGCCGTTGATCTTGTGGAACTCCTGGGCCCAAATGAACGCGCTCCAACCGTAGAACGAGTCGGGGTACTGGTCTTCGTGGCCCGGAGTGCCGTTCTCCGGCTTGATGATGATGTGTTCCTCAGCATCCTTCAGACCGTTGATGGTCTTGGCGCGCTTGAGACCGATGGAACGGTAGCCGTCCTTCTGGTTGTTGGTCGAATCAGTGGACTTCACCTCATAGGTGGAACCGGTGAGGTAGTAGTAGCCATCGTCTTCGTTGTAGAAGATGTCCGGATCGGCGCGAGCGTCGTTGTACATGGCCTCGGTGGTCTGCTGAACAGTGCCCTTGACCTCATACGTGCCGGCCTTTGAGGTGTCCACGGCGGCCAGATCATCGGCGTTCCAGTCGACGTTGAAGGTCTTCGTGGAGCCGTCGTTGTAGGTCATTGTGGCCTGCGTTCCGGAAACCGCTGCGGTGACGTCCTCGGCGGAAGCGCCGTTCTCCACGGTTGCGCCGCCCAGAGCCTTGACGCCGGTGTTTTGCAGATCGACATAGTTCTTGTAGAACGCATCGAATTCAGAGGAGCTCACAGCGAATGCGCGGGTCTGGCCTTCGCCGGCCCATGCGGGCAGACCTTCGGTCACGTCGCCCACACCCATCGCAACCGCGTCGGCCTTGAGCGTCTCGCCGACCGTTGCTTTGGCAGTCAGGTCGGAGAGCGTGGCCATACGGCCTTCGCCGCTCAGGCCATCGGTCCAGAAGACTTTGTAGCCCTTGGAGGCGGCATCATAGACGATGCGCGGGTTGGTGACGATGGAGTTGTCGGTCACGGTGATGGCGCGCTCGTTGGTGAACGTGGCACCGTCGCCCTTGCCATCCCACACGTAAATCGCACCGGTGGCGTTGTTCTGCGAGGAAACCACACCAAGGGTACCGTCCTCCGCACGGAAGAAAGCGGGTGAGCCCATCTGCGCATTCGGCTTGGCAGACTGCGAGCCGTCCCACTTGACCGACAGAATCGACTGCGAACGGTTCAGGGTCTCCCATTTGCTGCCATCGGCGGCCTTGGCGGCCACGTACAGCGAGTCGGCGCGACGATCGTCGTTGTAGGCGAGCGGGTCGTACTTGGCACCGTTCTGGTCGGAGCGATCGACATCCTTGACGTAGGAAGCGATTTCGCCGCCGTTGTTGAGGATTTCGGATTCGGCGGTGATGGCCTTATCCACGCCGTCGATGGTGGCGGTGAGCTTGACCTTCACGGCCTTCTCGCCGGACTTCGGCTGCGTGACCTTGCCGTCTGCGGCTACGAGCTTCGCACCGTCGCCGGTCGCGGACCAAGTAACCGTCTTGCCCAGCACAGTGCTCGGCAGGTCGCCGGTGATTTGCGCCGGGATGGCGAGCGCGGCGGCGTAGTCGGTCTTCGCGCTTTCCACGCCAAGCTCGTCGTCGCTCAGGGCCTTGCCCCAGATCTTGAAGTTGTCGAGCAGACCGGAGAAGTACTCGCCGTTGCTCCAGTTGGCCTTGCCGATCTGCAGCACGCCGCCATCAGCACCGAGGATGTCGGCGAGCTTCTGGCCGTTGTTGTTCACGGCTACCAGCTTGGAGTCGATGTACAGCTTGGCGGTTGCGCCGGAAATCACGATATCGACGTGCTTCCAGTCGGCGTTCGTCTTGGTGTATGAGACGTTGCCGGAGGAATCGCGCTTGCCGTCGTTGTTGTTGTAGCGTTCGACGGTAATACCGGTGGTCTTGTCGAGCACGCCGACGTAGTGTTCCTTGCCGTACTCCTGCTTGGTGGCGTTGGAGGCGGCGAAGAAGGTCCAGCCAGTGTTGTTGGAGGCATCGGGCTTGACGTCGTAGCTGATGGTCACGTCGTTCTTGCCCTTAAGCAGAGCGTCGCCGTTCTTGGCGGTGACGTTGAGCCAGAAGTTCTTGCTGAGCTTCGCGGCCTTGCCGTCCTTGCCGTCGGCGAGCGTGGCGGTGCCCTGCGTGGTGCCCGTCGCGTTGCCGCCGTCAAAGGTCTTATCGCCATCATCGAACGTGAAGTCGGCAAGCAGATCCGGGTCGGTCGGCTCGGTTTCGCCGGTCACGGTCACCTTAGCGGTCACGGTGATGGCGGTGGAGCTGTATAGCGTGCGGTTCTTGTTGGCGGTTTCATTGTCCACAAAGCCACCGGTCTGCTTCCAGCTGTTGTTCGCGTTCGCACCGGAGTTGATGAGGTCGTCCTCGTCGGTCTTCGACTCGCCGGCGGCGTTCGTCCACTTCCAATGGTTCTCGTTGGCACCGATGGTGTCGACCGTGCCGGTGACGGTGTATTCGCCGGGCTTGGAGGTGTCGACGTTGGAAACGTCCCACGTCACGTCGCGCTTGGCAGTGCCGTAACCGTTGGCAAGAGTGACCTGCTGCGTCTTCGGCAGCTTGGCAGTGATGTCCGTATCGGCAGCACCCTTATCCACCGTCACATCCTCGGCCTTCAGGTCGGCGTTGTCGGAAGCCTTGGCGTCAGCCGCGCGGATCGCGTCGTACTGGGCCTTGGTGAGCGAGACCACGCCACCGTGCTTGGTGTTGGCGGTGAGGAAGTAATCGTCGGCCTTCAGGACGCTCCACGGATTCTCGGAATCGAGGTTGTCGGCTTCGAGTAGGTTGTAGCCGTAGCGGGCACCGGAGGCGACAGATCCATAGTTGTCGACGAACATGTACCACTTGTTTTCGCCGTTGACCTTGAAACCGTTGGCACCTTCCTGCGCGCTGCCGAGCGTGTGTCCGATGTTGGTCTGGCGCAACACCCAGCCCTTGGCCGGGTCGGTCGCGTACTGGCCCTGGTCGTTGGCACGCCACCAATCGGCACGATCGGTGTATTCCATGAAGATCACGCCGGAACCGGTGGTGCGGTATGTGCGGGAACCGTTCTGCAGCATCGTGGTGTCGATGGTGTTGCCACGGTTGTACTTGCTGTTAGGCACGAAGACGCCGCCAAACATGTAGGTCTCATTGGTGAAGTCCTTGGTGGCGGCCCACAGCACGTGAGTCACCTTCTTGCCGGGCTGACTGTTCTCGCCATCGTATTTGGCGGAGACAGACCAATACACAACGAATGCGCCGCCCTGCTGGTTCTTCGGGTTGTCCTTATCGGAACCGTTGAGCTGACCGTCGTCGTTGAGATCATAGAAGTTCGGCACCCACGTAGCCTCAGGAGCCCATGCCATGCCGATCTCGGAGATGGTCTTGCCGGTCACGGAATCGGTGAGCGTCTGGCTCTTGTTCGGATTGGCAGTGTACTTGTCGGCGGTGGCGGTCTCCAGTTCCGTCATGTCGTTGAAGTGAATGAGATCTTTGGACGACCACACATGCAACTTGGTGCTGTAACCTGTAGCCCACGTGCCCCAACCGGCATTATCGCTGCCGAACACACGCAAATCGGTGGCCAGCACGTAGTAGGTCTTCGACTCGGGGTTGTAGGCGATGAACGGATCGCGCACGCCGGTGGTGGATTCGTTGCTCACAAGAATCGGCTCGCCGCCGTTGAGCGTGTCCCACTGGGTGGCGTCATCACCGCGTGAGATGTCGAGGTAGACCTTTTCGGCGTAGCCCTTGTTGTTTTCGATGAAGTGGACCATCACGTAGCCGTAGGCGTCATCGGCCTTGACCTCGGTGACGGTGACCTTGAGCTCGGCGGTCTTGGCGGCGTCAGCTTCGGAAGCCGCTGTAATGGTGGCGGTGCCGGCCTTCACGCCGGTGACCTTGCCGTTGGCATCCACAGTAGCCACAGCAGGATTGTTGGATTCCCACGTCACTGTGGGATCGGCACCTTCAGGGGTGACGGTTGCGGACAGGGATGCGGAGTTGCCTTCCTTGAGACTCAGCTCGCCGTCCTTCACATTGGAACCGGAAATCTCGATTGCAGTAGGCGATGCGATGCCGAGATCGGCTGCGGAAAGCGCGGAGCCATAAATCATGAAATTATCAAGCAAACCGGTGAAGTATTCACCGTTGCCCCAGTTGCCTTTGCCGATTTGCAGCACACCACCTGAGCCGCCAAGAATACTCTTAAGATCCTCGCCGTTCACGTTGCTCGCCACGAACTTCTTATCGACATAGAGCTTCGCGGTCTTGCCGGAGATGACGAGATCGACATGCTTCCAAGCATCCTTCGTACCGGTGTTCTTGTCGATGGTGGCGATGTCGGATGCGCGGCCGTTGAGATAGCGTTCCACACGGGTCTTGTCGGTGCGGTCGAGCACACCGACGTAGGTGGGGGCGCTGCCGTTCACCGCACCGGCGGTCGGCGCGGCAAACACAGTCCACTGGCCACCGGTCGCAGCCGCCTTGCTGTCGTAGCTGATCGTCACATCATCAAGACCGTTGAGCAGTGCACTGCCATCGGACTTGGTCACGTTCAGCCAGAAACCGCTGCCGAGCTGGGCGGCCTTGCCGTTGTCGTCATCTTTTCCGTTGACGAGATCCACCGTGCCTTGCACGGTGGCCTTAGCGTCACCCTGAGCACTGGCGAATGCACCATCGTCCGGGTCGCTATTGAAATCGAAGCTGGCAATCGGGTCAGCCGTCGCTGTATTGGCCGCCGCCCTGACGTTCGCACTGGTCGTGGTCGTCTGCACCGCAGGCGTCGCGTCGTCGGCCACGGCGGTGATCGGCATGATCAACCCCGCGCCCAACGTCGACACCGCCGTCAGGCAGGCCGCCAATCGTGTAACTCTCCTCACTGAGTTTCCTTCCTTGGGTCCTTGCTTCTTTGCAATACTGTGATGGATCATCGTTGCGCCATCGCAATATTTGTTATCGAATTGTTATCGAGTGACACCCGGTCGCTCCTTTATCGACCGCTTCTCGCTCCTGCTTCCGCTTCGCCGGAGCCTCTTCGTTCGCCAGCGCGACCCACTTCCGCCCGAACGACGGCCACCGGAAATCCCTACGAACGACACCGTTCGTGAACAGGAGCACCGATGTGCAATCGCACAGGTTTCTGTAAGCACTCACAATTCTAATGTAAGCGTTCACCTAAATTTGAGCACGCTTTGAGCGACGACGCGAAAGCGGTAACGCACATGCTGATTCCTTGCCATACCTGAAATACCCGGCACCCCTCTTAAAACCGGTTTCATCTCCCCGAATGAACATTTACCCCTTCTCAGCACCCCACAACAAACAAAATCGCACATCATCTGTGTGCAATATTGGCTTGTTGAGCCGCGTGGCCTGCATGTCCGCGTTATCCAGTTCACGGGATCACGCTGGTAAATCCCGTGAACTGAAGACATGTGCAATCGCACACGCAAAAGATTGGAATCAAGCCGAACTCGATGGCCGGCCATGTGCATTTCTGTAAGTTTCTGGTTCACGGGATTTTCAGCCGAAATCCCGTGAACCAGAAACGGCTCCGTACCGAGCGTATTTCCGAGTTGTAGGGCACGCGCCCGGGTACTCGCCACTCCCAGAGCCGATCAACCACCCGAAAATGGCGGAATACCAACGGGCTCTCATCGGCCGCAACGGCCAATACTTCAGCCATTGCCCTACAACTCGGAAATACACCTCCACACGGGCCGATTTCGCGATTGGAGGCTTACGCCGCTCAGGCCTGGCGCTTGCGCTGGAGGGTCAGGGCGATGCCGGCGGCAGCGAGCGCCACGGCCACGCCGCTGAGGCCGAGTACGGCGGCACCGGTCTTAGACAGACCGAGCTTGTTGCCCGTCTTATCACCAGTAGCACCAGCGTCAATGCTCGAGCCGTCGCCCGGCTTAGTCGAATCGCTCGAGCCATCGCCCGAATCGGAACCGTCGACCTTCACCAACGCGGCCTGCGCCTTGTTCAACGCGGCGGTTGCGTCGTCGACGTCCTTCTGCGAAGCGTTCTCGTCGGCATAAACCTTCTCGGCGGAGGCCAACGCTGCGGCGAACGCCTTCCACGAGGCGGCGGTATAGTCGGACTCGCGCAGCTGCTTGGCGGACGCGAGCGCCTTGGACAAGTCGGTCTTGTCGACCGTAACCGTGTCGTCGACCACCTTCACTGTCACGGAAACGGTCTTGGAGGCCAGCTCCTCGGAAGAGCTCATGTCGAACACCGGCATGCCGTCGGCGGCCCAGTGCACACGGCGCACGAACATGTCGCGGCCGGCAGCATTCACGGATCCGAGATTCTTCGTGGCATAGGCGTGGAACACGTAGATCTGGTTGCCATCTTCGTCCTCGCTCCACATGCCGTGACCGGTGCCGAGCTGCATCTCACCGTTGAACGGACCGGACTTCTGAATCGGGTAGTTGAGCACCGTCCAACTGGCCGGGTCGGTCAGGTCAGTACCGGAGGCATCCGCTACGGCCAGCCCAGTGGTGTATGTCTTACCCACGCCGGAACCGGAGAACATGAGGTACAGCTTGCCGTCGCGCAGGGTCACGTTCGGACCTTCGGCTATGGCGGCGTTCCACGCATACTCCGGGGTGACGATGCGCACCGGGGAGCTGGTCACATGGGCCGGGTCCTTCGGATCCATCGTGGCGATGTAGGTGGCGCCGAGCTGCTGCCAGGCGTAGTAGGACCTGCCGTCGGCATCCTGGAAATAGGTCATGTCGAGCGACATGCCCACTCCGCCGGACGCTGTGGCTGCGAGCTGCTTGTTACCGTTGAGCAGCGAGGCGTCATTGCGGTAGATCGGTGTCGGCACAGTCCAGTTATCGGGGTCGGCCGGGTCGAGGTCGTGACCGTCGGCATCCTGCTTGAGCTGCATGTACACCGACTTGCCGTTGGACCATGTGTTGCCGTATCCGGCCATGAACAGAATCGTGAGCCTACCATCAATCTCATGAATTTCTGGAGCCCAGAAGCTGTGCATGATGGCATTACCCTCGGAGTCCTTGTCGCCAGCCTTGAGCAGCGACACCTCCTTGTTGTTGTAGCCGTTCGACTGAATCAGGGCATTCGGGTTGCCCGGCTCGTCGGCGAGACCGGAAATCGTGTCGGCCATGCGGAACGGCATGTGGGGCGAACCATGCTGCCAAGTGACGTCACCTTGGATGTCATTGGAAGCGATCATCAGGAACTTGGTTTCGGTGACTTCCTTGCCGTCGGCCTCATGCGTCCACTGCCACTTATACACCGATGGATCGGCGCGGTCCTCAGCGAACGGAATCTGGTATTCGGTCTGCTTGACGGTGCCGGTGACAGTGTAATCACCCACCTTCGTCAGATCTATGCCCTCAGTGTTCCATGAGGAAATCGGCAGGGAGCCGGTAGAACCGTCGGAGTAAGTGAGGTCCACGTTCTTCGGCAGTTGCGCGGTCACCTCATCGATTGAGGCGCCCTTCTTGACGGTGATGTCAGTGAGATTGCTCGTGCCGGTGTTCTCAGAGCGGCCGTAACGGGTGTTGAGCGCCTTCACCGTGGCCTCGTCCACCGCGATGGTGGCACCGGAGCGGAAGTTCGCGATGCCCTGTACACCGTCGGCGGCGAGTACGCCGGACTTGGCGACGGAACCGTACAGTACGCTGCCGTGCTTGGATGTGGAGCCCTTGAGCGAATCGAACGTGGTGTACTTGGCCACGCCGTTGTCATCGGCCCAGCCGACAACATACTGCTTGCTGGCGGTGTCGTACACGGCGTACGGAGCGTTGACGCCGTTGGTCTCGCCAAGGTCGACGATGGAACCGGAGTTCTCCTGTTCGCTATAGGTGAGCAGGTCTTCGGAGGTGGCGATGAGCACGCTGGACTTCGCGGTGGAGTCACCGGTGGCGGTGCCGCGGTTGGTACGCACGGAAATCACGCCATAGGTGCCGTCGGCCATGCGGAACAGGCTCGGATCCTTGAGACTGCGATAGTCATTGCCGTCGAGGTTCTCGTTGAGCTTCTGCGCCTTCGGCGAGCGTGCGAAGAAAATGCCGTAATTCTCGTTGTACGGGGTGTACGAGCCGTCGGCGTTCTGCAGCGCGAGGTGCATGCTGTAGGCGACGTCGCCGTTGTTGGCCTCATTCTCGCCGGTGGCGTTGCGATCGTAGGCGGCGATGGTCGCGGACTTCGCGGCGGGCAGCACCTTTACGGTGAAGGCCTTGGTAATGGGCTCGATGCCGGCGAGACCGTTCTTGGAGAACTCGACGGTGATGGTACCGGTCGTGGCCTCGTCGCCATCGATGGTGATCTTGCCATCCTCGACGGCTACGTCCTTAGTGGACGTAACCGTGGCGGTAGTGCCATTCACAGCCGCCGGGAGGGCGTCTCCGGAACGCACGACGGACGGAATCACGTAGCCGGCCGCGACTTCCTTGAGCTGTTCAGCGGCAGTTTTCGTGGTCGGGTTGACCGTGACCGTGAATTCCTTCGTAGCGGTCTGGCCACGGACCGTGACGGCGGCGGTCAGCGTGACAGTCTTGGCTGCCTCGCCCTTGGCGGGCTGGTTGACCGTGCCGTCAGTCGCGATGACGCTGCTATCGGAGGACGCCCACGTCACGCCGTTCGCAGTGGGCAGCGAAATGAACGGATCGTCGACCGTCGTGGGGATGATGATGCCGTTCAGCACGGAACCGGTGAGTTCACCGGCATGAATTGAGGCATCGGCAGTGCTGATCGCGGCGACCTGATCGGCGGTGAGCGCGGCATCGTATACGCGGAAGTTCGAGACCGCGCCCTTGAACAGGTTGTCGGGCCACGGCGAACGGCCGATGGTGTTGAGCGACTGGTCCTTGACGCTGGACAGTTTGGCCGGCACGGTGCCGGATGCCACCTGCGTGCCGTCGATGTACAGTTTCGCGGCGGTGCCATCAATGGTGGCGGTCACCGACAACCATTGGTCGGCCTTGGCCACGCAGGAGCTGGACTGCACGAGCGTCTCCGTACCGCCCGATTTCAGGCCGACGAGCGGGTTACGCGAACTGCCGCAGTTGAGCGTGGCGAAGAAATACTCCGTATCGGAGCTGTCGTTACCGATGTTCCACAGGAAATGGAAAGCATTGAGCATGCTGGAATCCGCTTTGACCTCCAACTGCACCGTGGCGGCGTCCTTGCCGGACAGCAGATTCGAGGGCAGCTTGACCCAGTCGCCGGTGCCGGTCTTGGCACCGCCGGAAAGGGTGAGGGCATCATCGGCCCAAAGCGAGTCGGCGGAGTTCTGTACTTCGGCCGCGCCAAGCGTAGCGTTCGGCGCACTGTTGGCCACGGTCTTGCCGTCACTTGGCTTCGTGGTGAAGTCGTAGGCGGCGATGAGATTATTGGTCGGAACGGTATCGGCCGCGACCGCCGTGGTCGCGCCGATTCCCATACCGGCGAGCGCCATCGGCACTGCCAGCATCGCGCCGAGCAGGCGTTTGCCTATCGATGGTTTGGTTGTCATTGGTTTCCTCCTTGCGCGCGGTGATACTGCTTGTCGCGCAGCAGATCTAGATGTTGAGTGGTGAAGTTCGGTAATGGCTATTGGAGCTATGGGGCTATAGAGCCTATGCGTCCGACAGCGTCGTCGGACGAACGTGCGATACGCCCCTCTGATGGGGCCGCGCCATGAAGCAAACAATCCAGTAGGCTGCTTGCTTCACAGCTCGACTCATCCAGAAGGGGCTTGGTCTACGCTGCAAACAGTTCAGGCGCGGCGCTTGCGGAAGGCGTAGGCGGCGCCGGCGGCGGCGAGCAGTATGACCGCGGTGATACCCACACCGAACACCGAGGCGCCGGTGTTGGACAGAGCGCTGCCCGGCTTGGCGGCGGGCTTTTGCGTGCCGTCATCCTTGCCATCGGTCTTGCCGGAATCGCCGGACTTCTTGACCAGCTTGTCGGCGGCGGACTGGAGCCGCGACAGCGCCTTGTCCACTTCCTGCTGGTCGGTGGAGCTCTGCAACACCTGCTTCGCGTCGGCGAGCGCGGCGGCGAAAGCATCCCAACCAGACTGGTAATCAGCCTTGTTATAGCCCTTCACCTTATCGACAAGCGCCTGCAACTTGGACTTGTCCAGCGTGGAGCCGGGCTCGCCGGCCTTGATGGTGAACGTTGCCGAAGCAGTACCGGAGTACTTGCCAGCGCCGGTTACGGTCACTGTGGCGGTGCCGGGTTCGATGTTGTTCGTGTAGGCCACCGTGTAGTCGGCGCCTTCCTTGAGCGTCGCGCCATCGAGCGTAACGGTCACGGCCGGTTCCTTGGCAGCACCGTCTGCGGTGAACTCGTTGGGTTCGGCCGTGACGACCGCCCCGGAGATGTCAGTGCCAGTCACGGTGACGGTCGCCTCGACCGGCATACGGGAATCGTCCTGGGCGACGCCCTTGACGGTGAAAGTGCCGGTCTTGGCATAGGAAGCTGCGTCAATGGCATCCCACTCAACTGCAACGTCAGAAACGGAACCGTCCGCATGAGTCAGATGCGCGGTTTCCGGCAGCGTCGGCGCCACACCAACCGTCGTCTCGGCAGACAGCGCGTCAACGGACTTCACAGCCACAGCCGGAGCGTACGCCTCCAGCACCTTCTGATACTGGGCGCGGGTCACGGGCAGCACAGTGCCGTGGCGCGGCTTGCCGCCATCGGAATTGGTCGGGAAGTTCACCTCAGGCATCTTATTGCCGATAACGGTCCACTGACCGCTGGCGATATCCTCAGTCGCCATCGGCACATAGTGGTTTGGACCTTGATGATAGCTCGGCTGGTCGGCGAACAGGTAGTACTGGTAGCCGTTCACGTCGCCATCGTTGGCCTTGAATAGCGATGGACCTTCGCCGGAAGTGAAGGTTTTACCGTAACCGTTAGCCTGGCCTTTACCGATGTTCGTGGCAACTTCGCTCCATGCACTACCCTTAAGCGCATCGGCGTAGTTCTTCACGCCGGCACCACCAATTGCGGCAGTCAAATCTGTGGACTTCTCCTGACGCAAAGACATCGTGTTTTCATCTTTGTAGATGCGGTAGTAGGTATCCCCTACCTTTTGCACGGTCACATCGATGGATCCACTGCCTGCACCACCTCGGCGATCAACGTCAATCCACACTGTCGGGTCGGAGAAGTTGACGAAGTCATCGGTGGTGACGTACACCATGCGGTTGTAGGTCAGCTGCTTGCGGCTGTTCTCGTCGGTGTTGTCGTACAGGTTCGAGGCCCAATAGACCACGTACTTGCCGATTTCCTCGTCGTAGTAGGCCTCAGGCGCCCAAGTGTTGCCTGCGTAATCAGAGCTCACCTTGACGTGGCTTTGCTTGGACCAGTTGACCAGATCGTCGGACTTCCAAATCTCAATGTACTTGGAACCGTTAGCCTGTGCACCAGCAAAGCCATTCAGCCCGTTGAGGGGAGCACGACCGTCAATCTTCAGATCGGTAGCAAGCATGTAGAACTTGTCATCATCCTTGGACTTCATGATGAACGGATCGCGCAAACCCTTCTCGCCAAACTCGGAAGTGAACAGCGGAGTGCCATTGTTCAGCGTGTTCCAGTCGAGCGCATCGTTGCCCTTGGAAGCCGCGAGGCTGATTTTCTCGCCGCCCACGCCCTCGCCGGTGAAGAACGCCCACACGTAGGCCTCGTCCTTCTCTTCGGCGGCAGGCATCGGCTGAATGGTGACGGTGAAGGTCTTCGTTTCGGTGGCGGTACCGTACTTGGCAATGGCTTTGAGCGTCACAGTGACGGCATCGCTACCGGCGGCAGGGCGCTTAACAGTGACCGTTCGAGATTTGTCGTTCACGCCTTCGCCTAGTGTGGCGATATCCTTGCCACCGGTCACTTCCCACGAGATGGTCGAACCATTGTTGCCCTTGGTGGGCACGGAGAAGTTGCTACGGATGTCGTCGGAGTCCTCGATGGTGACGACGTCAAGGTCGGCCTTGGCTTGCTCGGCATCGGAGAGCTGCTTCGGCACGAGGACCGTGTAGTCGGCGGTTTTGGCGTTGTTGCCAAACGTGGCGGTGAGGATCACCTCGGCATCAGCTGCGGTTGCGGCCGGACGAGTGACTGTGGCCTTGCCGGTAGCGTTGTCAACGGCGATGGCTGCGTTGTCCGACTTCCACGCGATGCTCACGCCAGCGGCGCTGGTCGGCAGCGCGAAGTCCTCGGTAGCGGATGCGGGCACAGCGGCCTTGACAGCGGCCTCGGCCTTGTCGAGCACCTGAGCGTCATACAGCTTGGTCACGTCTGCGGCGCTGATGGCAGTGTCGTATACGGCGTAATCGTCCACGTCGAGCTTGGAGTTCGGGTCAGCGTAGGAGGACTTGCCAATGTAGGCGACGAGGCCGCCGTAATTGGTCAGGCCACCGGCCGGAATGGTGTAGGTGGCGTCTCCAACCTGCTTGCCGTTGAGGTAGAAGCTCATGGTGCTGTTGGTGCCGCTGATGACGGTGGTGTACAGAGCCAAATCGCTGGTGGCCTTGGTGCCGGTGGTGGCGGCGTTCGTCGATCCAGGGCCGACTTCGGTGCCCCACGGGCTGTTATTCGGGTCGGCCGCAGTGGCATTGGTCATTACGGATTTCGCGTAGCCACTCGGGTTGGCCGGGTTGAGCAGCCAGTAGCCGTTGGCCGGATAATTGCCGGTCTTGGCCGCGCCGATGTACGCGGCGGCGGTATTGCCGTTGCCGTAATTGTTCTTGAGCCAGATGGAGACGGTAACGTCCTTCTTACCGGCGATGGCCGTGGTCGGCACGCTAATGGTTTGCGAGCCGGTCAGGTTGATCTGGCCATTGGCCACCGTGGCGTCGCCGGATAGGGTGGCATCGCTGTTGGCCGCGCTGCCCTCGTTAGCGATGGTCTTGGACGTCAGTGCGTTATCGAATGAATAGTGGATGATCGGACTGGCATCGATTGGCGATGCGCTCTCGGCACTGGCCGTCATCGGCAGCAACAGACCAGCGAGCAGTGTTGCCATGCCGACCGTGAGTCCGGTTGCCTTTCGTATCAGCTTTCCCATGTTTCTCCTCATTGATAGGGTTGATTGTGGTTGCGCCTTCAGTTATGGAGCGAAGTTTTGTGGCCGCCCTCTGATGAGCTGAGCCGTGAAGAAAACGCCAGAGTCGTTTTTAGGCGAAGGCGAACGACAGTGAGCAAATATGAAGCCAGCTGAAAGCTGGTCCTTAATTGCGTTCGAGGTGGCCGCCGTTAGGCAGTCGGGGGAGAGACCTGCGG
>OLNS01000450.1_pt1 | contig 37932 bp, 50 predicted proteins | sample 1673031 | NCBI WGS metagenome assembly OLNS01 (sample SAMEA3136748, study PRJEB25190) | human gut metagenome | biome: human gut; feature: human-associated habitat; material: faeces | place: Austria | collected 2013
CCGCCAGTGCTAAATCTGCCTGGCGGAACTGATGTTTTCAACACCATCGTACAATGGAGACTTAAATGAGCTGACGAAGTTCGATGGGGTGAGATATTATAAATTAAAGGTTGGTTGTACTAATGCTCCATCTGATATATCAACATCTGGAGGAGTGTTGATACCGTTTAATTACGACGGTTACACACTGTATCAAATTCTTCTAACAATTAATGGCAAATATTATGCCCGTAGGAAAAGTGGAGATTGGACTGGATGGAAGGAATTATAACTAATCAACTTATTTGTTTCCATGCTCCCCAGGAATCACCTTTTGTTCTGAAATACACCGTTTCAGGCCAAATAGTAAAACAAATTTGGCCTCGTAAATATCCGTTTTGCGTTGTAAACCCAACGATAAGTCCATTCGTATTTTCATAAGGATAATTAGTCGACTTAGAGTTTATTCTATATATTCCATTATTGACATCATTTGCATCATCCGGCGATGTGTCTTGTACAGGGAAAAATCCATCCTTAGATAATAATCCGTTCTTTTGGGGTGTTGCAATACCAATAAGTTCCGCCAGGCAGATTTAGCACTGGCGGGACTTATTGGAACGGCTACTTTAAAAAATGATGGATTAATGTCAAAATCAGGTTTCCTGAGTGCCATTGGATTAAATTTGGAAGGTGATGCCAATAACGTAAATAACGGAGTTTATAAATTTGACTCACAACAGGACAATATGCCTGTGAATTATGGCATATTAGTGGCATTTTCTTGTGACGGATGGATTCGTATGCAATTATGTGCAGGTGGAGATAATGGATTAGCATATATAAGAATGCATTATAATAGTTGGACATCATGGAAACAACTATAATATTAATTTCCGAAGAGAATACTTCAGCTCGACAGAAGATACATTCCCAGTCATATACGCACCTTATATGGTGGAAGTTGGTCCCCATGGAAAAAAATAACGCCATAAAGGATTTCAGGTAATGAGAATAAATAAAATAGCTAGAACGTTTGGAAACAGTTATAACTGTTTCCATTCGGTCCATCTTCCTCCTTCATTTCTTATTCTTGTGTGTATTGTGTTATTCTCTAGATTATGAGCAAATTGTGAAACCCATCCATTTGATGAACTGAATACAAATAGAAGCCCATAAATAATGCCAGGAGGATAATTAGTTGCAGACGGAAAAGTCGATTTGTTTATTGCGTAAACGCCCTGATTTATGCAAGAATCAAAAGATTCTGAAACTGGTCTTTGTCTTATAAATCCACCAACAAGTTCCGCCAGGACTGACGCAACCTGCTCTTTTGTCATTACCCCAACGGCATTTCCGGCGGCATTCACGGCCACAAAAGCGGAGATGTCTTCCAGCTTGGGAAGAGCCAGTGTAGACTTCTTCAGTAGCTCCGTTTTCGACACCTTATGCGGCACGCCATCCGTGTCGTACACCTGCACGGTTTCACCATCTTCTGCCGTAGTCTGTTCCATTATAGCCTTTGCATTGTCCAGAATTTTATCTGTTGTTTCGCCGTCATACCTTGAATCGTATTTTTTATCGTCCATATCGTTTTCAATTTATCATTAAGATTAATAAGATTACTAACACTGTGTAGATTATAATTGCCTTGTCCATCAGCTTGTATAATTGATTAAAAAATATCCGAAATATGGAACCTTAGCCACCAGTAGTATTATTGAATCGCCGACAGCCAAAGTATAACTTTGCACACTTCCGTTCTGGTCGTATATTCCGGCCAACGTGACGTTTTTAGAGCCTACAAGGCATCTGAAAACCAGCATAAGTCCGAAATCAGACGGAAGTCTGCTCATACCAAACATACTTGCGACCTGCGACTCATCCGGAAGGGTCACATTATATGCGCTGCTGGCATATATAAAGAAGATATTATTCTGTGAGAAATCAATCTTGTAGGTGCTGCCTGTAATGTTAAGCCTTCCGATCTTGGTTCCAATAAACGCAGTTGCCATCAGTGGAGCATTGCTTTTCAGCCCATAGTTTTTCGTTCCACCAGACACTTCAATAAACAACCCATAGTTGGCCACGTCAAAACCATATCCGCCATACGTATTCGTCTGATTGTTTATGATTCTTCCCGCAGCTGTAAAACCTGAAGCTGTCGCCGGAACAACATTCTTTCCTATTAATACATAAGAGCTTGTGCCGCCTACACGAATCATGTCACTATAAATTGACAAACTACCTCCACCTCCGGATGCCGTTGCTTCACTACCGATTCGGCCATTTGCCAGTTCAAATCCTCCGATAGAGCCTCTTTCCAAAGAACCCTCCGCACCATCAAGATGCTTCACCTTCAGATTGTCCACGTCAATGTATTCGGCCTTGACAATCGGACGTCCGTTTTTATCAGTAGTGAAAACAGCAATCGGTTCACCGGATGTGTTGGTTACAAAGAAATTATCTGCATGTACCGTTACAGTCCTATCTTTGACGTTAATTCCTGTATCTTCCAGTTCAAGGCTTATTTCGTCCTTTGCTACCTCTACAACTGATTTACCAGACGATAGCATGAGTTCGCTAAATCTTCCGACAAGCTTCCCGTCAGACAGACTGAGGTAATTCGTTTGTTCCCTGTTACCGATATAGGCCCGTCCATACACATTGAAGTATCCTTCTTTAGTTAGACGGTCGTATCCAATCGAGACAATATCTTTCCCAGATAGTGAGTAACTGTTGATTCCATGATAGAAGGTAAGAGAAGGCGCACCGTCTCCGTATGCAGACAGCACGACTGCAGCCTGAAAATCCGTATCCGATATGTCTCCAAGTTGTACCATTACATCTCCAACAGCCGGTATATCGCTGCCTTCGTCACAATGGTTTACAGAAACTTCTATCCAATTATCACCTACAGCAGTAACTAACCGCCACCAGTAATGATTACTAACATTCTCATAGACTCCGGATTTGATATTGAATGACTGGCTGCGCACCAAGTTGCCAACCCGGAAACGGTTTTCGATTGCTTTCTCACCATCATCTGCAAGGAAGTAACAGCGGTACACGGCGCCATGTGCGCTTGGCTGTACGTATGCTCTGCTTCCGTCCGAGTAATATTTCGCGCTACCGTCTGAGTAGAAGAACGGGACCGCATCTATACGCTCAACCTTGGTTATCGTAGCCCGTGCTCCTGAAGAGTTAAACATCATGGAAGCTCCGGCCAGCTCGGTCTCCATGATAGAAAGTAACTGTAATATGGCTTTCTTTCTCACGTACAGCTTGTCAATCCATCCGACGGATTCACCGCCTTCCTCTGAAGAGAATGACATGCCGGCCCCCATCATTCCAGTTACAAAATCGGGAGATGTAAGGAAAGGAGATATAATACCGCCAAGAAGTTTCATCAAAAACTCCGTCCGGTCAGGCGCATCCTTACGAAGATGTGTCTTCAACGATTTTAATGCACTGAATATATTCTTATCAGACGGTGTTTTTTCATCGAACGACCGGATTACATCATATACATATTGTTCAGCCTGTCTGGCTACCTCATACCGTAGCGAGTTCAGCGAGTTATCTACCGAGGATTTCCACCCCGACCCTACTTCATCCGAGCAGGTAATCGTAGCCTGGCACAAGTCGTTCAACTTGCGCTGCACCTTCGTGATACGGGTATCCTTGTATCCTCCGGTAGAACCGAAATACTGTTCTGACAGCAGACGCACGTTCCATCCGATGCGGAGCGGTGTATTATTCTTTTCTATGTAGTTCCGGTCAGTGGTTCCGGTGTATTTGTTCGGGTCAAAGCTGTAGGTATTCAGAAAATCATCTACTGCCTGCTTGTATGCCTGTTCCGCTGCGGTGATGTATTCCTGCGGCATGGCGAAGTTCCATGGTATATACTTGTCACCTGGATTTGGTATAATCACGTCTCCAGGAATCTGAGTCGTATCATCCGGATATACGTTGATGATTTCCCATTCCCGTGTGTCTTCATGCCATGCGGCCTGAAAGGAACCGTCCGTTCCACGCCCTGCCAGCTCGCCAGTCTGGAACTGTAACATATAGTCCAGATCCGGAATCTCATAGTCTTTCGGATTCCAGGTCATTCCATTATCTTTGAAGTAATATACGGTGTACTTCCGTCCTTCCTCGCTGGTTTTCTCTTCCGTGCGAACCGACGAAACCGTACCCACATACTGAGGATATATTTCAGCAAATGCAGCTTCTTCCGTTTCTTCCTTCACTCCGTACAAGTCTACGTTCTTGTCCACATATATTTCCCGGCTTGGAAGTTGCAGACGGGAATACCCGTACTTTGTCGCATCAATATTGCGTGTGCTGCCCAACGGGAACAGACGGGTAAAGAATTTCACTTCCCCGTTATCTTCCTGTGCCAGATTAGTAAGTCCTTGAAGGTAGCCAAGCTCCACCACTTCGCCACGTTCAGCTTTGCAGAGATTAATCACATAACCGTCTGCCCACATTTCCGTGCCGAATGTGGCGGCGATGCCATTGCTGCCGAAAGCCGCATCCCAGCACTTCACATTCCGGTAATCAATCACCTTGTTTTCGGCGGTAATCACTGTTCCGATGCTCCACAGATTTCCACCGGCACGGCGGTTCATATTGTCTATCCACAACTGCAGGTGTTCACGAGGTCCACCGTCGTAACTGAATTCAGAAGTGGTTCCACCTTCCTGGAACAGCATCAGTGTATCTTCCGCATCATGTATCGGTGCATAGAATTTCACGCTGTATTCATAAGTCTGTGTGTTCTTTTGTTTCGGACGATAGCGTGACTTTACCTTGTAGCGAACGCCTTCCACCTCGATGTAGTCATCCACATCCAGCGGCACATATTCGGTATGGGTGAAAGATGCGGATACGCTGCATTCTCCACCTATTTCTTCCGTAACACTGGAAGAAGAGTTCGGGCTGGCTGTCAGTCGGAGGTTGTTGGCTTTATCGTATATTTTCAGTTCCATTTAAACAGTGTTTAATCAATTACTAAATAGAGGGCTTCGGCTCCAAGAATTTCAGTGAAAACAGCACATAGAAGCGGTCTCCTTCGTAGCTTTCATACCAGTCCGGTTCTGCCGGCATATCCTGGTAAACCATATTGTAGGTTCGGTAATTCTTCACGGCGATTGCAAGCATACCCGACGTGATGAGCGTCATCATGCGCTGGTATTTGTCCAGTCGGTCGGATGCGGAGCTTCCACAAAGCCAGAACTGCAATGTACGTTCGATGCTGCTCAGCTTCACGTTCGGGTTCTGAGGAAGCTCTACCCCATTCCTTTCTCGGAAATCGACGGTAGTAATATCCTTCGCCTTGGGCATTCGAAGCAAAGCATCCATGTTCACGTGTCCGCCTTCTTCCGTTTCTCCCAGGAAAGCACCGTATTCCGTCCATACGTCCGTTCCGTTAATCGTAAGAAATCCTGTCAGGTCCATATTATTTCAGCGTTATACCGTTCAATTTCATATCACTCAATATCTCGTGTATCTCCACCAGGTGTGCCGTGTGTCCGGCTATGGTGGCCAGCGTCTGGCTGTCCTGCTTCTGTGTGTTTCGGATTTCCTGCACGAACTTGTCCGTATTGGCCAGATGCGTCTGCATGTTTCGTCCTATTCCTTCAAAGGTGGATATGCTGTCCTGGCTCATGGTGGTCAGTGCACCACTGTTGGGTGACTGGCTGCTTCCGGAATCCGCAGATGAAGATTCCCAACCGAAATCTTTCATTATCTGTTTCCTTTCTGCCAGCATATCATTAATAATATCCTGATATTTGTTTCTTAATATACCGGCTTCATCTTTGGTCAGTTCACCTCCTGATTCTGCTTTTGTAGCCCATGTGTCATATAATTCCTGAATTTGCTGTTTGTATTTTCCAGCAATCAGAGAAGAGAATATAGCGTTCTGAAGGTATTTTTCAAAATTGTCTGCAAAATCCTGGTTGGTAGCATCCAAATCCGACAGCATGCTAACAAAGCTGTCACGGAATTCGTCAAAGCTTACTCCGGTAAATGCTTCTTTTTCCTGTTCGGCAATTTCCTTCAACTGTTCGCTATACTTGTCTATGTTCTGAATGTAAGTCACAAACTCTGAGTTGACAGCTGTCAGTACCGACACAAACTTTTCGTCTTGAAGTACCTTACCAATGACATCTTCATCCAGGTTGATTACATCGCCAAATTCACGAATATTCGTTCCTGTTAATTGTGACAGTCTTGCCCAGTCTGTACTGCTCATTCGGTCATTGACACGGTATCCAAGAGAGTGACTACCGATGCTTGACCCGCTTCCAGAAAGAGAATGCATCAACTGCCGTTGGCGTTCAATCTGCACGTCTACCAGTTTTTTTGCTTCCTCGGCTACTTTCTGTGCTTCAACTCCGTAGTCGATGTCAATGTATTGCTGTTTCTTGGAGATAAGGGAATCCCAGATATCAATCAGCCCTTCATACTTTGATTTCAGGTTTTCATACCCGGAATAATCAGCACCTCCGAAACCAAACAGTCCGGCTATCGTATTGCCTATTCCAGTCAGAATCTTAATTGAGCCAGTAATGGCACTGAATGGTTTTGTCAAATCAATGCTTTCCAGTCCACTCATTACCTGACTGACTCCGTTCAATGTCTCACTCACCGCTTCCGGAACTTTTACGCCAAAGTTTCCTAACATATCCACTATGTCGTTTCCGGCATTGACAACGGCCATTCCTTTCTGTCCGATGGAATGGGCCGCGTCCGTCAGACTCTTCTGGGCACTGTATCGTTTATCCTGGGCAGCACGAAGTCTTTCCTCCGCTTCGGCCTGAGTAATCAGCTTACGTGTAAGGGTTCCGGTTGCTTCGTCATATTCTTCCACGATAACGCTTCCGCCTACTTGTGCCTGTTGAAGAAGGTTCTGAGCAGAACGTACCTCATCCATCGCAGACTTGTAATCTTCGTACCCCTTCTTCATCGTTTCGAATGGGGAACGGTCGGCCAGCTCGGAATCTATATTATTGAAAGCATCCATTACCTCCTTGTAAGATTCGGGTCTGATGTCATCGCCTATTCCTTCCAGGTATTGTTTCAGCTTCTCTCGGAGACTTTCCAGCGTATCAGTAGACACACGGTCCAGGTCACCGAAAATCTTGTCCCAGTCCATCCCTTTCTTCATTTCCTCGAAGTCCAGGCTGGCCAGCTTGTCGTCACGTTCACGGGTTAATACGTCGGCCTCTCCTTCTGTTTCCGCGGCGGCAATCTTCCGGGCGTAATCCATTGCAATGGCCAGACGCTTCTCCTGATACGTTCCGTATTGTTTATTGTAGTCGATAAGGCTCTGCGTGGCCTTGTCGCGATATTCCTGTTCAATCTGATATATCTTTTCGTTATACACCTGTTCTGCCAGCATACGGTTGGTGTTCGCCGTATTCTTTACATCGTCGTACTGGCTCTGCGGGATGTTGTCGCCCTGCTTTCGTGCCTGATCCATTTTGGCAAGCATATCCCGTTCCTGCTTGTCAATGTCAGCCACAGACTCATCGTATTCCTGCTTGGCCAGTGCCATCCGCTTTGCAATACCTTCCTGCATAATCTGTATGCGGAGTTTTTCAGTAGTCTGCTGTGCTTTTACGCGGGCATCGGCAAGCTGAGAGGCGTAGTCGGTTTTCTGTTTTCGTTCTGTTTCGTTTCCTCCGTTTGATTCAAAAAGAAGATCTTCTATGTTTACTTGATTAGCCAGATTCTTATTGAATTTGGTCAAATCATATATTTTCCTTCTCCATTCAGTAATCTTTTCTTCGCTTTGATTGAAGAATCTGTCATAATCCCGGTTTACAGCGTCAATTACATCATTGCTTACAGGAAGGAATGTCCTATTTTGTCCTTCCTTCAACTTGCCTACAGCCTCCGTTCTTTTAACCTCGTTAAGTTCTTGTTTTTTGTATTCTTCCGTTATTTTTGATTCAAGATCCAGTATTTCCTTACTGTTCTTAATCAGTGTCTCTTTTGCAGCTTGCGCTTTTGCTGAAGCCATAATAGCTGTGGCAAGTTCATTGTATTTGTCAGCAGCTTTTCCCACTAACACCTCTTCATCACTAAGATTCTTGAAGTATTGAGGAAATTCTTTTTTCAGCTCCTTTACTGCTGATATACGTTCATTCATTCCTTTTGAACTGTCTACAGCAGCCTGATAAAGTAAGTTCAGTTGCACAATCTCTTCCTGTGCTGCCTGCTGAGAATCAAGCATGGCCTTTTTATAATTTTCCAAAGCCTCCTTATTGTTGTCAATAGCTTTTTTACCGCTGATAAGCTCTTTTACCCAGTTTGCAATATCCTTTCCAAACACAATACCCAGCGATATGGCGGCCACAAGTGCCGTCTGCCAACTGAATATTGAACTGGCCAGCTGTTTCCATACCGGCACACCCTTTTGTCCGGATGCAGCAAGAAGTTCGTTCTGCTTTCGCACATCGGCAATGGCATCTGCCAGCATAGGAAGGTTGTTTGAAATTGCCAGGATAAACATCTGCGGTCCCATGGCAAGTGAAGGCAGCTCTCTAGCTACCTGGCTGAACTGCATCTTCAGGTTGTTTGTCTTACGGGTTACGGCTTCGGTGTCGATGTCAATATATCCGGGGTTATTGGATATATCTTGTTGCACTTTTTTATACTCTCTCAATCCTACTTCAAGCCTATTTATTCTTCCTGTCAATGCTTGTATTCTAGCTAAATCCTGAGAATAATTTTTGCCCGAATGAATATTATCTTGCATTATTTTTTGTTGTTCAGCACGTACTTTTCTTAATGCAGAGATAAGTTGCAAAGTCTGATTCTCCACGTCATCTATATTCTTACCAACAGATTGCAAACCGGATTTGGTAAGATCTTCCATAAATATCTCGAGCTTTACGGGTACTGCCATGATTCCAATTTATAATGATGAATAATCAGTCCTTTACCGCATAATTGGTAAAGAACTCCATCGGGTTCATCCCCTTTGCCGTGTTCGTGTTATCTGTTTGTTTGTGACTGTTTCTTTGTTTCTCCCGTTCCTCCATTTCACGGATCTGCTGCTTCAGGTCCGGTTTCTTCGGAGGAACCCAGTGAGGCATGTCTGCCATCATGAGCTGAAGGGTAACTACATTTACCTTGTCCAGAATGTAGCCAATGCTCCAGCCTGTTTCCGTGGCCAGCTGACCTACTACGCCGAAAAGGCTATGCGAAGGTTCCGTGTGTCCCTTCTTTAACTCCTCTTGTCGTTTGCGCTCTCGTTCCGGCTCGCTAAGGGCTGCATCTTGTTCAGAGCTGCTGCCGATGCGATAATAATCCCGAAAGACGTGGTAGATGTACTGTTGAGCACCTGTCGCCAGGCGGCTGCAAGTTCGTCGGGTGTCATCAGTTCGCGGAGCATCCAGGCCACCGGGCGGTTCAGCACTCTTCCCAGTACAGGCCCTCTCACAATTCCGTATGCCACAATACGACTGATGTCCTTTCCATGAAGGAAGACAAACCGGATACGCTGGTCCAGGTCGTATGCATCATATTCTTCCGGAGTCACCCCGATTCGGAGATAACGCTTGCTGATTCGTATCAGACTGCGTGTGGTAGGTGTCTTCATCGTAATGCGGAACGGACGTTTCCGAAGTACCGTATGAAGCGGCAGGCTGATTCCCCCGTCACTGAGAGAGATGCCTGCCAGCAGTTCTATATCTTGTGCCTTCATACTTATCCTTCTGCGTCTGCGGTTGAGTCAGATGTGTCAGGAACCACACCCGGTGGATAGATTCTCCAGCGTCTTTCTTTTCCGTCGGCTGGTTTCAGCATATCTACCCTGATTCCAAACGCGAATACATTCTGCATGTTCAGACCGTTCTGCCATCCGTTACGGCTCAGTCGGGCGTTGAATACACGGAAGCTGTGTCCGGAATGCGTCTTGATGGTCAGCACGCCTGTTGCCACGAAGTTGGCAGGAGGAGTATATGAGCCGTCAGCTTCTGCCGTTCCTCCAAAGATGTCTACCAGGTTCTGCGCTTTGAGCTGAATCAGATTCATGGTGAAGGCATCCGATCCTGGGTTCTGCATGATAGAATCTACCGGTCCGTCGGTAACCTGAGCGGCATACACATCCATAAATGAAGGTGCGTTTCCCGCAGGCTGCATCCCGTTTTCATCCAGCCAACCGATTGTTTTATCCGCTCCGTCGGTAGGTTTGAACTTCACCTCGGCGGTTCCATAGATAATTCCGTTGCTTGTATCTGCCATAATATTTATAGAGTTTGATTTTTGTTTAAACACTTTTTAATCAGTTCCCAAATAAGAAAAAGTAACAGCACCGCAATAATTGTTCCTACAATCCACTGTTGTAAGCCGGGCCGTCTTTCTTTCACCTCATTGCTGGTGGTTTCATCCCGTATCCGGTGCTCCGTTTCAGTATGCTTGACGGTAACTTGTCTTCCTGTGCTGTCGGCTGTAGCCGTGACGTTCACGCCACCTTCTCCGTCCGATTGTATGTCAATATTCAGACCGTCATTCCGATAGCTCAGCCCGAATCCGGCAGGAAGCTTACTCAGGTTTCGCCACTGCTCCGCACTCACCGAGCAGGTCGCCGTCCTCTTCGGGACCGGCTCGTAGGTTGTTTGCTCGGTTACGCTCGTTCGGAGGCTGTCCGAGCGGACGGTTTCCGAGCTGGCCTTTCTGCTGCTGGCACATCCAGATGATAGCAGGACAGCGGTCAGCATACTTGCAAGTATGTAGTTTGCGTAAAGCCGTTTCATGATTGATATTCCGTTCGTTTTGTTTTCGTAGTTGTTTGCTTAATTCCAATACCGTGGCACTGAGGTCGTCATATAAAGCCTTGTAAGTGCCCTCGGTTTCTTTCACTGCGCGGACCTGGTATACTTTTCTGTCACGCCACCAGGCAATGGCAGTTACCAGCCAGCCGGCAGGAGCCAGCCAATCCATGAGTGGCTGTAACAGGGTCCAGTCCATAATGCTCTACTCTTTTTTAAACAGTGCTCCGATAGCCTTAATCACATCATAGAATCCGCATCCGCTGAGTCCCGCCGCCAGTCCGTAAATCAGCACCTGCCACCAGATATAGCCTGTAAGTAACGGAGTGAGCTGCAAAAGCCATGCAAGGATACATACCACCATGCCCACACCGCATGAAATCAGAATTTTGGCCAGCTTGCTTGCGGAAATAGCCGGAACAACCTTCAGAATCTGTGTCACCAAGGTAGAAACCAGGGCTACGATTCCCGTAAAGCTTCCCAGGTCGATAAGGAACGATGTTTCAGGTTCTGCAGCCGGAAGTACGGTCTGCGCAAATGAAGCCAGTGTAATCAGGCACAGGCTGAAAAATAAGATAATCCGTTTCATTTTGTCGTGCTTTAAAGTTTTAAAATCTGTTTTCTGTTGTTTCCGTCGCGCTTGTAAGACACATGCACCCACGAAAAATTCTTTTCGTCAATCAGCTGGTCGAAAGGCAGATTCTCACGAATGTACTCAAAGAGCTTGCGGTTCTCTTCCCTGCTTCCTGCCGTAATGTCGGCAGCTTCTCCTTTCAGATGCTGGCTGCCTGACGCACCTCCTACCAGCCGGTTCAGTTGCGGACAACGGTACCCTGAGTTTACGGTAACAGGTTTCCCGTACCATTCACGAAGAGGGTCAAGCACATTGTCGGCAAGGGCTTTCAGATTACCCGCCTCCTGAAGAGGCGGTGTATTCTTGATTCCATGAGCGTCGGCGGTGGTACTGGCACAAAGTTCACCCATTGTAAAGTGTTTCATACCTCATTCCTCCTTATGCTTCAAGTTCCTCACCGGCTGCAGGGTCTTCCTGTAACTTTTCTTCCAGTCCGCTTACGCCTTTTTCTCCTCCATCAGACATAGCCATGGCCATTTCATCGGTTTCAGCTTCACGTCTGGTCTCAGCCCAGTTCTTGTCAGCCGTTCCCTCTTTGTCGGATGTCTGTGCGGTAGATCCGTCATAACTGTAGATGGCACCGATAGCCTCCATCTTCTTCGGAAGTACGATGTAGTAGTGACGGAAGTTCACTTCGTTCTGCTGGTAGTCCGGGTTGGTCTGTGCGTCGCGGTAATACATCTTGGTGCTACCCTGCGCACGGAACACACGCTTGGTGTAGAAGCAGAAGGATGCCTGATGGTCGGTGCCCGAAGGTGAGTTCTTGAACGGAACTTTTGTGCCTTCCTTGGTGAAGTACGGACAGTTCTCGAATTCGTACACCTCGAATCCGTACATGTTGGCAATCTTTCCGGTAGTGTAGTTGTAATACTGGTCACGGAACTTCTGGTCGTCTTCCAGCAGGTCGTTCACGTGGTCTGAGCAGAGCACCAGACGTCGGCCTGCGGTGGGAACCTGCAAGGCATCCAGCTTGCGTTTCAAGGCGATAATATCCTTTCGGGTACATTTCTTACGTCCGTTGTCATCTTCACCGGAAGTGGGCACTACCGGAGTTTTCGCCGTGTTACTGTTCGGAGCCAGCGCATGAGCCGCTTTCTTGAACTTGGCGATGGTAATGGCGTCGCCGTGACGCTCAATCACGCTTCCCATCTTGTCGTAGGAGATGGCAAAGAGCTGGTCGTCCGATACCGGAGTCTTCTTGGTCTGGAACTTATCAAGACCCAACGCAATATCTCCGTCTTCCAGTTCCTGTGCGGCGATGGGATACGTGGTGTTGTTAATCAGCACGTCCGGGTCGCCGCCCACATCTACCAGGTGTACCACTTCGTTGTTCACCGCAGCAGAATAATCGGACACACCGTCCAGGAATGAGGCGGTCATGCCCCCACGAAGCTGCTTCACCAGCTCACCCGTCCACACTTCGGTATATACACCTTCCAGGGCGGCACCTTTCGGCAGGAACTTGCCCAGTGCCATTGGTAGCACCACGCCCACAATCAGTCCCCAGAATCCTGCATTCGGAATTCCAAGGCAAGCCAGGATAACGATACTCATCAGCACATTCACCAGTGTGCCGGTTACGAATTTTACGATTTCTTTTCTCATGTTCGTGTTTTAATTTGTGTTCAACAATCAGTTAAGTTCCGGACAGTCCACACCGTATTCTGCCTTGTACAGCTTGCGGTACTGCTGCGGGTCGTTCTTTCGCATCAGCTTCAGTTCCTCTGCCGGAACTTCGCTCAGTTTTTTCCAGTCGCCGGTTGCCGTCGGCGAGGTATCGCGGTTCAACACCATCGACGGCTTTACCGTGCCGTGCATGGCTTCTAAGGTCAGTTTCAGGCTTTCCTGGCCGACTTTCTTTCCCAGCTCAATAAAGTGGGCTTTCTTTCCGGATTCAATCTTTCCGGCAGTTACGGCTTCCTCCACCAGCGACGTAATACCTGCCAGCCGCAGGGTGTCCAGTTCCTTTTCCAGTTTCTCCTTTTCGGTACGCAGGGTCGCGTTGGCCGTCTGGTAGCCGAGCAATACGTTAATCTGTTTCTGCACTTCCTGCAGTGTGGCGGTGTCCGCCAGCCCCAGCATCAGGGCGATGGTTTTCAGTTGTTCGTTCATTGTCTGTAATGTTTGGTTTTCATTAAAGCTTTCTTTCAACAGCGGCAGGTCGCATCCGTCTCCTGCATCCAGCCTGATTTCCCGCCCCTCGTAAGAGAGCCGGATGTTGTCATCGTTACCACCGATGTCCACCATGCTGTATTCCATCAGCTTGCAGCGGGTTACGGTAGGACGGGTTTGTCCGGGTTTCAGCAAGGCAGCGTCTTCGCTTGTTTCCAGTATCTCGAAGTTGGGCGAACCCATACGTAGCGTGCCCTTTTCCCATTGCTGCTTTGCCAGACGCGATTCTTCGCGTACCTCATCAAACCAGGGTTCGCCGGTCACTTCTCCATCCGCTACGCGTATATCCTTTATCATTCCTATTACCACGCCCCGCTGGTGCATCCAGAGCAGTACGGGATTCCGGTTAAACTGCGTCAGGTCGATGCCTTCGGTACGAATCCACGTGCCGTAGCAGTTCAGCGTTTCGTTCGATATTCTGATTCGTTTTGCCATTTTTCCGTTCGTTTGACGCAAACTTACTCTGCCTTTCCCGTCCGGGCAAAAAAGTGTGTAACGGTTGCAAAGAAGTATGTAAATGATGCACTGTTCTCTGTAACGGTTGCACCCCTTTTTCGTGGATGCACGAAAATGGATGAACTTTGTCGTAAACGAATATTAAATACAAGGTAAAACATGGCTAAAAACGACACAAAACAGGAGCTGGCACGGGTGCTCTACATGAGCGGACTTTCGCAGGAAGAGATTCTTCAGAAAGTGGAAGTGAGCCGTCAGACGCTCAGCCGGTGGATAAACACCCTGGGCTGGAAGGAGATGAAGGCGGCACGCAGCATCACCCGTCCGGAACTGGTGAACAAGCTGCTGTCTTCCATCAACTCCCTGCTCGACAAGGCGAACGAGCCGGGAAATGAGGATATGCTGGCCAGCCTGGGCGACAAGCTAATCAAGACGGCCACCGCCATCGAAAAGCTGGAGAAGAAGGCCAGCGTGGTAGACCGTATCGACACGATGATTGACTTTGAGAACTGGCTGGCCGCACACCGGGATGAATATCCCCAGCTGACCAACGAACTGTTCCAGCTCGTAAACCAGCTGCACAACGATTACCTGAATGAACTCTTCGCCCAGAAAGGAGGCTGACCATGACGGAACAGGAAAAGAAAGAAGCCCTGAAACGATGGCAGGAACACTGCAAGCGGGTGGAACGGATGACCTCACAGGAACGGGTGGAGACAGAAGCGGAACGCAAGCGGAACATCGCCCGTGCCCTGAAGGATTACGACTGTTTCTGCCAGCGGTACCTGCCACATTATTGCCAGTGTCCGAATGCCAAATTCCACAACGAGGCGGCACGCTACATCGCCTCCCATCCGGAACTGCGTCTGGTCTGCAAGTGGCCGCGCGGTCATGCCAAGTCGGTACACCTGGACATCGGCATCCCGCTCTGGCTGAAGTTCCGGAGCGAACTGCATGTCATGGTACTGGTGGGCAAGAGTGAAGACAGTGCCGACGGTCTGCTGGGAGACTTGCAGGCAGAACTGCAATACAACCAGTACCTCATCCGGGACTTTGGCGAACAATACAACAGCGGCATGTGGCAGGAAGGCGAGTTCGTCACACGCGACCAGTGCGCCTTTTTCTCCAGAGGCCGTGGCCAGTCGCCCCGTGGTCTGCGTTTCCGGGAGATGCGTCCGGACTACATCGTGGTGGATGACTTGGACGATGATGAAATGTGCCGGAGTGAGGCACGTGTACGTGAGATGACCAACTGGATAAAGGAAGCTCTGTTCGGCTGCTTCGGCGGAAAGGACGGGCGTTTCATCATGGTGGGTAACCTGATTTCCAAAAACTCCGTGCTGCAGAAAATCATTGACACGCCGACCGTGAAGACCATCGAAGTGAATGCCATCGACCGCAACGGGAATCCTGCCTGGCCGGAGTTCTACACCATCGAAAAGCTGCGCGACCGCGAGCAGTTCATGGGTTACCGCTCGTTCCAGAAGGAATACATGAACAACCCCATCACCGAGGGAGCCGTGTTCCAGGAACGGTGGATACGCTGGAGACGGATGCTGAAGCTGAAATATTACGAGCAGATTGTACTCTACATCGACCCTTCGTGGAAATCCTCCGGAAAAAACGACTACAAGGCTGCCGCCATGATAGGCCGTCCCAGGCGCGGATTGAAAACCGCCTCACACCGGGAACTGCATCTGCTGCGTGCCTTCTGTCGTCAGTGCAGCGTGGGCGAAATGGTGCGCTGGCTCTACGATGTCTACGAATCACTGCCTGAAGACGCGGCGGTCAGCATCTATATGGAAGCCAACTTCATGCAGGACACCATCCTGGACGAATTCCAGCGTGAAGGCGACGCACGTGGCTACCAGCTTCCTATCATGCCGGACAAACGGAAGAAACCCGACAAGTTCGCCCGTGTGGAAGCCGTCAGTCCGCTGTGGGAACGTGGATACTTCTTTTATAACGAAAAGCTGAAGGAAGATACCGACCTCCGTGCCGGAATTGACCAGACGCTGGCCTTCGAGCAGGGAAGCCGGGCACACGATGACTTTCCGGATGCCTGCGAGGGTGCCATATACAAACTACAGAAACAAACCCGTGAGGCTTCGTTCGCACCCCGGCTTGGCGTGCGGCGTCCACCTAAGAATGCCTGGTAACCAACGACAGCTTTTACCTATTCATTTTCATTATTAATTATTCATTACACACATGTTTATCACCGAACAAGACTACATACAGGTCAGTGCCGATGCGCTGAGAATCATCCAGCAGGCCACGGACGACAACCGCCTGCTGGCCGAACGCCGTGCCATGGACCGGATAGCCAGCTACCTGGACGGACGTTATGACATGCAGACGGCCTTCACCGCCGAAGGCGAAGCAAGGAACCTCGACCTCGTGGGACTGGTGGCCGACCTGGCACTCTACTTCATGGTGCTCAGCCTGCCGCAGAAAATGGGATATGAAATCCGGAAGGAACAGTTTGAAAACGCCATCGCCTACCTGGAGAAAGTGCAGGCAGGCAAAGCAGTCATGAACCTGCCCGAACTGCAACCAACGGGCGAGGAAGGAGAACAGACCGGAGCCGGCATACGTTACGGCTCCGACAAACGTAACAACTATATCTGGTAACGATTATGGCAAAGAAACCGAAAATAGAATATCTCAACCGGATGAATGCCGCCGAAAGACGGCGCATCAAGGAAATGAGCATCAAGCTCCAGTTGCTCACCGAAGCACTGACACGACGCGATCTGGCCGACTGGCGGCGTGCATGGCAGATGGCCATCAACGTGGACAACCCGAACCGTACACGTCTGCTGAACCTCTATACCGATGTGGATGCCGACCTGCACCTGACCGGATGCGTGCAGCAGCGCATGGGATTCGTGCTGAACAAGAGTTTCAAGCTCTGCGACGTGAAGGGTGTAGAGAATCCGGAACTGACGGAACTGCTGGAAGCTCCCTGGTTCAAGGAATTTCTGCGACTGGCATTAGAAAGCACATACTACGGCCATTCGCTCATCGAACTGGGCGACGTGGTGGAAGTGGACGGACGGATGGCCTACAACCGGGTCAGCCTGATTCCCCGTACTCATGTCATTCCCGAATACGGAGTCATCATCACCCACGAAAACGACACCTGGCAGGTGGGCTACGACTACCGGAACAGTGAGATGAAAGACTGGTGCATTGAGGCAGGCGGCACGCATAATCTGGGCCTGTATCTGAAATGCGCCCAGCAGACCATTCCGAAAAAGAACATGTGCTCATTCTGGGATATGTTCGGAGAAATATTCGGCATGCCGCTCCGTGTGGCTACCACCACCAGCCGCGACCAGAAGGAATACGACCGCATTGAGCGGATGTTGCGAGATATGGGAGCAGCCTCCTACGGACTGTTCCCCGAAGGTACTACCGTCGACCTGAAGGAAAGCACCCGTGCCGATGCGTTCAATGTGTACGACAAACGTATCGACCGCTGTAACTCGGAACTGTCGAAAGGAATCCTTACCGTCACGATGACCATGGAAGACGGGGCCAGCCTTTCGCAGAGCGAAGTGCACCGCAAGATGCTGGAAAACCTGATTCAGAAAGATGCCGACCTCATCCGTGATTTAGTGAACTGGCAGCTCATCCCCCGCATGATACGTCACGGATTTCCGCTGAAGGGATTCCGCTTCGCATGGGATGAATCGGTGGACTATACCCCCGAACAGCAGGTGGCCTACGAGCGTCTGCTGCTGGAGCATTACGAAGTAGAGCCGAAATACTTTGTCGACAAATACAACATTCCGCTGAAGCGGAAGAAAGACACTTCCTCCATAGCGGTTCCGGATGCGAAGAAAACGGCACAACAAAAATCAGGAAAGGAAGAGCAGAAACTGGCATTACCGGAAGGAGAACACCCTTTTTTCGACTAAGCCCCGACGATTATAAGGGGCTGCATCAGCGGTACGCCGAAATACTGAAACTGGCGGCTGAGGAAGAAAACGAAACGGAAGACGAAGTGGAGTTCCCCACCCTGGAAGCCGGATGGATGCTGCTCATGGGATGGCTCTACCAGCAGGCGGAAATCTCGCCCGAAAGCCTGACCGCCGAAGAGGTGCAGCGTTTCATCCGCACCCATTCCGACGTGCTGGACGGAGCGGTAGATACCGCCCTGAAAGAAGTACCTCTGGATGACATATCGGTGCAACGCCTGAAGGAATCGAACTACGTGTTCAGCGGTATCAAGACCTTCCATGAACTGAACGAGGCTTTCCCCTCCCTGCTGGATGAGGAAGGAAACCGCAAGCCGTTTAATCAGTTCTTAAATGATGTTCAAAAGGTATATGATGCCTACAACGTGCAGTATCTGCGAACAGAATACAACTTTGCCCAGGCATCCGCACTGATGGCCGCACGATGGAAGCAGTTCGAACAGGACGGCGACCGTTACTACCTCCAATACCGCACCGTGGGCGACAAGCGGGTACGACGTACCCACCGGATGCTGCATAACATCACCCTGCCCATCGAAAGCCCGTTCTGGGATAAATATTTCCCGCCCAACGGATGGAACTGCCGCTGTACGGTAGTGAAGGTACTCAAGGACAAATACCCGGTGAGCGATGAGCAGGAAGCCATGAACCTGGGCAGTCAGGCTACCGCCGGAAAGTATCAGGAAATGTTTATGTTCAATCCCGGCAAGCGGATGACCACCTTCCCGGCATACAACGGCTACACCCTGCGCAAATGTAACGGATGCGACTATCGCCCCGACAAGATGAAGCTGGCCGCCGACATTCCGGACAATGAGGTGTGCCGGGCATGCAGGCTGCTACAGGAAATACGTGCCGGAAAAGAGCGGTTGCAGGAACAGCGTAAAGCTGCCCGACAGTGGGCTAAAGAGAATCTGGTCGGTAAAACCGTGCTTGTGCAGGGAATACAAAACCCTGTGGAATTTACCTCAAACGGTATCAAGGAAGCATTGAACCAGCCTCACAAATTTGTAATGGCAAAGAATGAAGCAGTCTATAATCTGATTAATCTGCTGAAAGATGCCGAACACGTTTTGGAACGTCCGGATGAAAAAGGGAATCCCATGGTCATGAAATATCATTACCTGCGCATCCGCATAGCCGATGAAGATTCATTTGCCGTAATCCGGGAACTGGTGGACGGAAGATGCCAGTTTTATTCCATCGTGGAGAAACTAAAAAAAGAAAAGAGAGCGACTGAAGCCTTTAGTGAAGGATCTGCAATCCAACCCAGTACCTCGAGTCACTCTCTCTTTTGCAAATATACGATTAATTCATTAAAAAACAATGCATAATGGATAATAATAAGACAACGACAAAAAAAGAGACGAAGTTCAACAATTACGAAGGATTTGTTGAAAAATTCAAACCTAAAAAAACAACAGATGATTGCTACACACCTTCTTACATTTATGACGAAGTAATAGGATGGCTTATAGACAATGGACATATAGACAACACTCAGAAAATAGTACGCCCGTTCTGGCCTGGTGCAGATTATCAGGCAGCAGATTATCCGGACGGATGCGTGGTGGTAGACAATCCTCCATTCTCTATTTTGGCGAATATAAAGAGATGGTTTCAGGATAAAGGAATAAGATTCTTTCTGTTTGCTCCGCATCTCACACTGTTTGAAGCATATTCTCCTGAACATACATACATTGTTACCAATGCCAATATCATGTATGAAAACGGCGCGACAGTTTCAACCGATTTTGTCACTAACATACCCTCATTTTCAGGATGTGGAATTATGTGCGCATCTTCTCTTAGAGAGCGTATAATTCAAGTTCAAAATAAGCAAACGAAAAAGTTGAAAAATCCCAAGTATGCTTATCCTGACAATTTGATTACCACGTCTGTTATTGCCTCATTGCTGAAAGGAGGAAAAGACATTGTCATACCACATGCTGAACTTTCATACACAAGAAGGCTGGATGACCAGATTCACACAAAAAAATCAATATACGGCAGTGGATTCCTCTGCTCGAACAGGATAGCACAACTCATTAAAACCGAAAAAGAATACGCATACATCACAGACATAGAAAATAAAAAAGCCGAATGTATTGAAAAGGAAAAACAAACTATCCGGTTTTCTCTTTCTGAACGTGAAAAGGAATTGACAGAATCTTTATCTGATGAATGAAAGCAAAAAAATAACAAACGACCTCCAGCGGCGTATCAACCTGCTGGTAAGGGAGACACTGAAAGACATACGGACAGAAGCTTTGGATGAGTTTGACCGGAACTTTGAACGCGAAGCCTTCTTCAATGAGAAGTGGGCACGCCGCAAATTTAACGACGACAAGAGCCGGGGACTGCTCATCCGCACCGGAAACCTGCGCCGTAGCATCACGGGGCGGGTAACCGACCGTGACAGTGTGGTAATAGAAACGACTGAGCCGTATGCCCGGATACACAACGAAGGCGGCATTATCACCGTAACCCGCAAGATGAAGAAATACTTCTGGTACCGCTATCAGACCGTAACCGGAGGAAAGGCTGCCGACGGATTCAGTAACAACCTGCAACGGAAGAAAAACGGCGCACCGCGCAACAACAAGCGGAACCGTGCGCTTACCGCCGAAGCGGAGTTCTACCGTGTCATGGCTATGAAAAAGGCCGGAAGCAAAATCACCATCCCCAAACGCCAGTTCATCGGAAACCATCCTGACCTGGAGGAACTGCTGAAAGAAATCTTTTACAATAACGCTAAAAACTTTGACACACTATGAGACGTATGCTTTATCTCGGCCTGACCGAAGCACTGAAAGAATTGAAAGACGACGGCGGACAGCCGCTTATCCGGCACATTGACCTGTGGAACGAGCAGGTGGAGTTTATCGAACAGGAAGAGCCGTTTGACACCCCGGCAGTGTTCATCGAATTCCGGCCCGTGCAGTGGCGCACGTTAAGCGGAACCGTCCAGCAGGCAGACGTTCCGTTCCGGCTGCATGTGGTCACCAAATGGAAAGGAAGCGCAAGGGACGGAAGCATGTTTCAGGAGGAATCGCTGGCACGCTTTGATTTGCTGGACAAGATTGACGCGCACCTGTTCAACTTATGTATGACAATCGGGAAAGAGTCTGTCTGCATGCCCCGCCGCACGGGAAGCAGCACCAACCATAACCACGAGGAACTGATAGAAGATATAAGCGATTTCACCTGCCAGGCCACACAGACCTGTTAACCGAAAAGCGTCAGCTGCCGCTCTGCCTGGGCGATGCGTTCCGTCACGCGCGGATCGGCACTGGCGTTGATAATGTTGTAGAAAGTCTTTTCGCAGATGCGGTATTTCGGCCAGATATAGCGGCGCAGGATTTCCCGGTTGGACAGTCCGCTGCGTGCATGTTCATCGTAAATCCGCACAATATCCTGCACGCGGAAGGCATAGCTCATTCCCACTATTTTCTGACGACTTTTCCTGACCATATTACCCTGATGACTTTCCGCAAAAATACGAAAAAACGCACACAAATCAGCATATTCATGCATCTTTTCACACTGTGTTACGACTTGCTCAACGCATCCTCATTTTCCTGCCGTAGTTTTGCCTTTATCAATTGATAATTGACAGAAATCCCCGGCATCCGGTTTGGCGGTGTCGGGGATTTTTTGTTAGTCTTCGATGTAGAAATCATATTCCAGCAACTCTTTCATGTACCGGTCACGCTCTGCTTTAGATTTAAAATCACTTCTAATTGTTACCCATGAGTCAGGATTATCCAAATTTTTTGCCTTGATAATTGGTTTCCCATTTCTTTCTCCGGCTCTTATTATCCAAAAACCTGAATCACATACTTTTTTTTGGTCTCTTGCGTTCACAATCAATCTTCTTTTAAATAAACAAATTCTCCTGCCAATAACAGCACCGGCTCACCGACACCCATCACCCATTCACCACGCTTGTTATTTTGACCTATTGGCGGTGGAACTATGTCATGCTTGCTGCCTGGAGTAATATTCGCAAACTGATCGCCAAAAGCCTTACAGTCTGTAACCATAATGCGCTTGAATGTGTTTGTCTGCTTTGGGCTACACTTCTGCATCTTCTTAACATCAGATTCTTTGATAGAAATTGTACCTAATCTGTAAGACTTTCCTGTGATACCGCATTTTCTACATTTATACACATCGTACATTTTCTTAACTCCTTGAGTTGTCAGATTTTGTTTTTCCCAATCGTGACCTCCAGTATGAATATCGAATGTTTGCATATATCAATAAACTTTAGTGTAATTCTTTAAATCTTCAGAATATAATGAGATGATAACTCCTTTAAGTTCTCCATCTTTATTATACTTCTTTACTTCAACTCTTGGATTTCCCAAATAACTGAAGAACTTCTGTTGATACCTGTCTAATACCTTGTATTTTACTGAATTTTTCGCTATTACGTCTCCAACCCGAACAGGATTGTCGCTACTGTCTTTAAGATATTTGTCCAGATATTCGTCTTTCAGCTCCTCAATCTTTTTCTGAAAAGATTCTATCATTTTTTTACGCTCTTCTAATAGACGATTTATTTCAATGGATATACTCCTTGTCGAATCGTCTCTTAGTTTTATAAGTTCATCAACCTTTTCAGTTAGTATTTCTGCGTCTTTTCTTCTTTCCGTCATAAATCAATAATCTCAATTTTCAGACTTGTTTTTAAATCACACATCATGTCGATTGTGTCGTTGTTTTCCACATCGAAGCAGATGCCCAGGTATTCCGGGTTCTGCTTCGAACGCTGCACCTTCAGGTCGCATGGGCGGCTGTGCTTGATCCATAAAAACATAAACTGATTGATTGCGCTGTAATGGACTTTGGCTGCCACCCTGCGAGGCTTGAACAGATTAAGGTTCTGGTTCTGCATAGGGTTCAATCTGCTTGATTACTGTTCCGCTGAGCCAGATGCGTCCGCTGCCCTGGCATTGCGGACATACTTTCTGTTCGGGGTACTGATGCTGAAAATCTTTTTCTGCATACACTGTCACTGTGCCGGTTCCTCCGCACTGGCGGCAGAGGCATACACGGCGATGGATATAGGTCTTTTCTGTTTTCATCTTCTGTCTGCATCATTAAATTCAGGTTTCACATCGGGGTCTGCTTCGTATGGATACACGTCCATGATGGCGGTTTCGGCTACGGAAGCTATCACGTAATCAGCCAGAGTGTCTTTCATTCCTTCGTCCAGCTTCTTGATGGCGTCGCGAAGGTCGGAAGCTTGCACCAGTACGTTGAATGCAGTACGCTTTTCTGCTCCGCTCTTTTCATCCAGTGTGATAAACCAGAGTTTACATTTGAACCAGCGGTCGGCAGACTCTTCTTCACTTGGAAACAATTCATTGTAATTAGCTTTTGCAACTCCAGACACCTCGAACTCACCACTAATAAAAGGTGTCATCTCTTCGATGATACGGCTTTCGGCTTCGGTAAAACTGAGAGCGTCTACCAGATAGGGTTCTGTTACTTTCTTGTTCATTCCGTTTTCCATTGTCTTTTCGTAACGGATTTTGCATGTAAACCAGTTGTGCATCATAATTCTTCTGTTTTTGTTGATTGTTTAAATATTACGTTAGTGTGGTCTCTTCTTGAATCGTCCATACATTCAAGTCCGTTCCCGTAGCAGCTTATGCCATGCTCAAAAAAATAGCATCCGCTGCAAGGGTCTTCCGGGTCTTCCACTTCGGCTACTTCGAGCGTATGTCCGTTCCATGTGAATGTTTCTCCTAATTCCATGATTCTTTGATTTTATGTACGAGTTCATCCCATCCTTTCCTCGCCATGCGTGGTTCCATCCAGCAGAGCCAGCCAAGTATATCGAGCATTCTTCCTGCAAGTTTCAGGATGAATCCCAAAATAATCAGCGGCCCGATGATGATGGAAAATGCGGTGAACAGAATGATTTTTGTGCGATTGTTCATTATTCCAGGTAATAGGTGATTACGATTATGTTGTTACGAAGTACTACGACTCTCATCCCATCCCCACCATCTACGATGTAAACGAATGTAGATGTGCTGTTCATTATCAGTTTATCTTTCCTTAGCGAGAGTATCTTTCCAATGATTATTTGTTTCAGACGGTCGTAGTCGTAGAATCCAACCTCATGAATGGGTCTTACATATATCCTTTTCAGGTATTCGTGTAGCTTGATCATCCAGCGCGGCCATTTGTCGCGCCGGATGGGTGAATTAAAGGTGAGTTCTGCCATATTTATTTTTCTTCCATCCGTTGAGTTTATAAACCATATCCTTCGCTTCCTCCGGTGAATGACACTCCGCTATGGGAGTGCCTTCACATGTGGACTGGGTGTATTCATTTCGATACACAATCCAAAGAGGACCACGTCGTTCATACGTGTATTTAGGCCGTCTGGACCGCATCGCTTTCCTTCTTTGGTTCTACGTAGAAAGATTCATCCTGCACCACCTCTACGCCAATATTAGCAAACTGTTCTGCAACTTCCGGTACGTCACGGTCGGCAAGCAGCTTGTCTTTTGCCAGTTCCTCCGTGGTGCGGATATAATCAGGAAGAAACTCTTTGCAAAGGTTCGTCACAGCTGCCCAGGTAAAGCCTTTCCGGTTTTTCAGTTTCGGATTTCCGGTTCGGAATCCGATGATACCGTGTGCCGATTCCAGACTCTTCTTCTTAGCGAACAGCGTATCCTTGTTTTCGGTGGCGTAGGTCTGCATGACCTCAAAGGTGCGGTCTTTCGTTTCGTTCAGTTCTGCCAGCTGGTCGGCGTACTTCTCACGGATCTTTGTCATTTCCTGGTCCATTTTTGCGGTCAATGACTGGGCCTTTGCGTCGGCCATTGCAAACTCGGCAAATGCCTGTTCGTACTGTTCGCGGCTTACTCCGCTGATTACTGTTTTCTTGGTTCTTTTTGCCATAATTAATTCAGTTTTAATGATTGTTTAAATGATTATTAATTGTCGGTTAATTCGTCTTCCATTGCCGCCATGTCGTATTCCATTTTCATGTCTTCGTCTGCCTGCTGTCCGCAGAAGTTTTCCAGCTCACGGAGTATCGTTACACGGTCGCCGAAATCAAACTGCTGCATGCGGTTCATAATGTCATTCTGAATTTGTTCGATTGTATGTTCCATAGCTTAATCTTTTTTCTTGCTGTCTTTGTAATCTTTCACTACCGGGCTTCCGAGCAACTCACGTCTGCTGTAGTACACGTTGTATCCTTTCTGATAGCGGGTAATGAGTCCTTTGTTGGCCCATTGCTTGATGGTGGTCTTTGCACATCCAATCATGCGGCACGCATCGGCCTGACCTATGAGTTCATCGGGGGCTTCTGATATGTCTTTACGTGGTGCCGGTGCCACATCGCCCACTCTCAGTCCTAACCTGCGTTCCACCCTATCCAGGCGAAGAAGAAGCTTTTTGTACTCCGAAAGGCTCAGGGTAATTGTTTCCTCCTGCTCTTCATCTTCGGGTTCGTCTTCCAGATCCGGACAGATGGAACTGATGCCAATCTTTCCGGCGAGGAACTGGGCTGCATCGCGTGCGGCATAGAAAAGAGTTTCGTTGCGTTCGTCTTCCGGAACGTCGCGCACATACCGGTTGAATACCCATGATTCGCTGCGCTTCGTTTCCAGCACTTCCAACTGTATTCGGCTCACATTATCGTTGCAAGCTTTCAAGTGCTCGATGGCACGGTTAATTTCCGATTGCTTTCTCATATCATTCCTCCTTTCTGGCCATTGCCTCAAATTGTCTTTTTACTTCCTTCAGCTCTTCCATCGACATTTCAGTAAGGTTCTTGCGGAACTTGCTGCGTGTACGGCAGAACTGGTTAATCTTCGCTTTGTTCATCTCAAAATCGGCTTCCGTGTCGTTCGTATAGTTCTTGTTAAGGCAGGAAATACGGAACGACAGGGAAAATATCTGTTTCACCAGGGCACGTGCCTGTTTGCGTAGACGGTCTGCTTCCTCACGGTTGAATCGGGTGAGCAACAACCCTGCTTCTTCCTTCGTCAGTCCGGCAGTGCTGTCGGTGCGCCCATCGGTAAACTGGCTGATAAACCCGTGTCGGTCTTCATCGGAAAAACCCATCTTATGGAATTGGGCTTGCAGTGCCTTCACCTGCTGCGGAGTGACGGGACGTTCTTTCATGGTCAATTTTTCATTTTTCATTTCTTCATTCTTAATTCTTCATTCCTCATTCTTCATTTTTTTTCATTCTTCTCCGTGATATTGCCGGGCTTTCTCCGGCACAATGTCGTAATATCCTACTGGACCGATAAAGCGTCCTTTCGAAAATGCCCTGAAGCCTTCCACGTATATTTTCAGACTGGCATCGTACATCACTCCTTTGGCGGCCCGTCCGTTTGGCAACTGCCCTTCTGCATGGCTGATGAAGATGAGCAGCTTCCGCTTGTGCTGTTCCTTGAAGTCGATGTACTGTCGGTACGTCATTCGTGTGTACTGGAAGGAATCGATTACCACAATGTCCGGACTTTTCTGCCGATGGAGTCGGATGCTGAGTTCATCCATATTTTCGTTGTCGATAAGAAGGAACTTCTTGTTTACGTCCATCATCCCGGTTCGCCGAATGGCATCCTGCATGGTGCGGCAGGCACCTTCTTCCATGCTGTCGTAGGCCACACGGCCAAAACGACACAAATACTTGCAGAGCTGTAGGGCAAAACTGGTCTTTCCGCTTCCGGAGTTTCCCCAAATTATCCAGACTCCACGGCGTTCCGGCGTGCCAAACGCATCGTACCAGGGGCCTTCAAAATCCATCACGTCAAACTTCATGGAAAGAAGTTCACGAACCCCCTTCGCATTGCGGTCGAAAGTGAACTTCTTGCGTGGGGGCGGTGTGGTATCCTCTTTATTCATTACTACCTCCTTTCTTCATGCGGGCCTCAATCATCCTCTTCTGGCGATGTATGCATCTTTTCACACGGCGAAGGTCGTTGTCGCTTCTCTTTGCATCCTTAATCACCTCTTCTATATCGGCACGGTCGGTCAGGTTGTTTGCTTGGCAAATTGCGTAGATGTCATTCTGATCAGTAGGAGATACATCGAAGAAACGTCGTCCGATGCGGCTGTTGATTTCCTTGTAACCCTTCTTGTTGTAGCGAAGTCCGGCTTCCATCCGACGCTTGATATAGTCCGTGCTGAGGAAAACGATACCTGCATGACCTTCCAGTCGGTTGTAGATGCTGATAAAGTAGTTGAACACGCTGTCGGTAAGTTTGTCGCCTTCATCGAACACCAGCAGCGGGTTTCCCAGGAAAGAAATCATGCTGATGGCGTTCTCCAGCATATCGCGGAGGTTGGTTGTGTCAGTAGGTGCACCTACCTGCTTGGCTATCTCACGCACAAAGTCTGAGCGTCGCATATCTTCCGAACAGAGGATGTAGAACACGTTTCGGTGCGTGCGGCGGTATTCGATGGCTGCCGTGGTCTTTCCGCATCCGGCATCACCAACCACCCAGGTCACGTTCTTGTAAGCCTGTGCATCGGTGAGCGCATAAGTGATTTCCTTGAAGGTCTTTCCCTCGTGCAGCGTCCAGGAATCGAACGCAAAACCAATCTGCACCGCGATACGGGTAAACATATCGTCGCTGATCAGTTCGTATTTCCCGTTACAAAGCTGGCTCACCGTGGCCGCGCTTACACTTTGAAGACTTTCTGCCGCGCGGTTGCGGGTCGGGTAATTTTCACAATAGGCAATCAGTGCGCTACGCACCTGTTCTTTCATTTCTGTTGTTAATCCTTTCATTGTTTTAATAGGTATTTAAGTATTGTTTAATCAAATCGTTAGAATTTTCCCAAGCTGTCAAGTTCATCGAACGTCAGGTTCGATACTTTCTTTGTCCAGTCTCCTGATGAGGCAAAGGTCAGCGGTTCATCTGCCAGTACAGGCTCTTCCGGAATATCCGTATCGGGAATCGGTACCGGAGCTTCCAGTGTTCCACGCTTCATTTCTTCGCGGTATCCGTCAAGCTGCTTTTCGCTCACAGCCACCGGACGCGGCAAACGAAGCTTTGTGTATGCTTCGCCCATGGCTTCTTCCATGAATAGTTCCTCCTGGGCGATGTGCATGGCTGCACGTGTGCGGCGGTTGGCATCCATCTGTGCAAACAGATAAGCGTTTTCTTCTTCTGTACGTTCCTGAGTGGCACGATGGATAGTGACTTTCGGTGTGGCGATGGCCGCATACTTGGCACCCGTGTCAGTCACCGCCCAGAGTTCGATGCGGGTCATGTCTTCCGGATCGTAGCGGTAGAGGAACTGACGGCCCACGTTCTGAAGGTGGAAGTTCATATCTACCAGTCCGTCATCGCCATACACCATGTAGCTGTATTCCTGCTTGTTCATTCGGAAGATGAAACCTTCCTTGGTGTATTGAACCGGAGCCTGAGAGAACAGCATGAAGATTTCGTGTGCCTCATAGTCATCAAGCGGCTGTGCCTGCGGATTCTCTATCGCGGTGTACATTTCCCTGCGTGTCATGCCGGTGGGGCTGGTAGGATGCTGCATCGAGTTCCATTCTTCGCGGCAGTCGGCATATTGCTGTTTCAGCTCTTCCAATGTGGGAAGCTGGTCGATGTTCGCCATTACCAGGTCAATGTTCACACGGCTTGAAAGCTTCCTGGCCGTAATGTTCTGACCGGTGAAGTTGTAAAGCTTGTGAAGTACCTGCTGCTGGAATCGTCCGAAAGCGGACTCGATGGATTTGGACTGGCCGTTGTGCGGCATCGTGGTTTTGTGAAGATGGCAGAGCTTCTTGAAGAATCCCTGTGCGGCCAGCTTCTTGTGACCTCCCTGGTTATCGGTCACTATCTCATAAGGCTTCACCTTCCATGTCTGGAGTGCCATCCGGTACGCCATGTACTGGTTGTAGAAGTTTTCGCCGTCGCCGATAAAGTAGCCGAGGAACAGTTCCGTGCAGGCATCCATCACCTCGTACACATCGGTGGTTCGTGCCACCCATCGCTTCTGCTTGTCATCGTACGAACGGTAGTAAAGGTTTATCTTCGTACCGTCTGAATACCACAGCGAGTTAGGCATGGACGGCATTACCGTATCGAAGGTTGGCATATACTTGTTCTTGAATTCCCTTTCGCCGTGAACAGCAGAAAACCACCAAACCATTACCGCCGGATCGTTCAAGTAACTGTGCATCGTAGTAGGACTCTTGATAGTCTTTAGTCCGCGAAGCACCGCCTGACGGTTGTATTCCTCAAAGAGCTGCATATCGGTGTAGACAGGGAACTTGCTTCTTCGAAGCTTCAGCAGAAGAGCACCTTCAGCCTTTCCGATGCGGCGTGCGGCACTGTTTCCCAAGTTACCGCTAACCAGCACCACGTATCCCTCACGCTTGTAAGCGTTGAACTTCTCTCGCAGTCGTGCCGGATTCTTCGGCAGTGTGTGTCCTGTAATTTCGCGGAGACGCTCACAGCAAATCTGAACGCTGCTCCATGTTTCCGCACGGCGGGCAAAACCACCTTTGGCGTGTTCCACACTGCGTGCCTTCTCCGTACGCACCATTTCGTTCATCACCTGGGCGTTCAGGATGTATTCCAGTTGTCTGGAAGGCTCGATACGCGGCTCAAATTCCTTGAAGAACCGTACCGCTTCGGCATCGAACCGAATCTGTGTGTTGATGTACTTTTCCTGCTCACGCTGTTTCATTTCCTCGTATGCATTCTTGAATGTGTCATCGTATGCTGCACGGAGCCGTTCCGGCATGGAGCGGTAGGCAATCAGGGCCTCGCGTCCGTTACCTCCCCTCTGGAGGAGGGTAAGCTTGCCTTCACGAATGTATTTCTTATAGGTAGGCTGGCTGATAAGTCCGCTCCCCACAAGCTCCGTAAAGCTGACGCATAATGTGTTTCCGTACATTTCCATGATTAATTCGTTAAGATTGTAGTCCGGCTCCGGGACTTGAACCCGGACGGCAGCCACCTTACTAAGTTCTGCAAGCCGTGTGTGATTCATTCCTTTTTCTGTGCTTCCCGCTTCTTTATTTCTTCATCCATCCATTCCTGGTATTCTTTATCCTCCTTGTCCATCCGTATTGCAGCAGGTATGAGTGCCAGGCAGAGGCAGGTTGTTATAATCAGGTTCATTGTACCGTCTGTCAGCCGGTTCAGTATGGCTGCTGCCAGTATCAGCAGCAGATAGCGTGTGGTGGTATTGATTCGTTTCATGATTCTATGATTTTAGTGTAGACCTTAAAAGACTCTTTTTGCGGGTAATAATATTTTCTGCATTTCTCTTTCATCTTTTCAGCTTTATACTCTGTCTCGTAATCAAATTCTCTTATTCTTTCTGTGGTTCCATCCAAATTGATGTAATCCACACATACAGTATATTTCTTCATGATTCTATGTTTTGGTTTGGAGCCATCCCTATTCTCGCGAACCGGAATGGCAATGATTCATCACTTATGCAGTTGGTTGTAAATTACAGTTGAATAACTTCCGCATACGGATTTTCCATTTCCTTCAGCTCATAGAGCTTTGCTCCATGATTCAAGGCATACGAACGAATAAGTCTTGCTGTAGGGCTATTGGTATCGTATGCCAAAGCCGAACGAACAGAACGGGTTGTTACTTTCAGTTTTGCGGCGATTTCCTCCTGAAGTTCACCGCTTGCTTTAATGAGTTTTCTTGTTTCTGCCATAATTTTATTGTTTTATAGTCTTTATTTTGTACCTTTAGGGCGTGTTCCTATTGGAATACTTTGCAAATGTATGGGATAATTTTCAACCACGCAAGTAAAACGATGATAATTTTCAACTTTATGGGAAATATTTTATCTAGAATACAGGATATAGCATCCAATGAAGGCATAACAATAGGTGCTTTAGAACGATGTATAGGAGCCAGTAAAGGTGTCTTGTCTCGTGCAATTAACAATGGAACGGATATACAATCTAAGTGGATTTCTATACTGGTTGAAAATTATCCCCAATATTCGCCAGCATGGTTACTCACAGGAGAAGGCAACATGCTACGTGTAGAGTCTGAAAAAGAAGTAAAACTGCCATCCGTAAATCAAACATACGAGGGTACACCATATTTTAATGTAGATTTTATAGGAGGTTTTGATGTAATTGTGAATGATCAGACACGGAATCCCGACTTCTATATTAATTACCCTCCTTACAACCAGGAAGGAGTGGTATGGTGTAACCTCACCGGTCACTCCATGGAACCGGAGATAAGCAATGGTGACATTATCGCACTTCGTGAAGTAACGACACCTATCCAGTATCTCCCAGCCGGAGAAATATACGGCATTGTCACAGAAGAATACCGCACAGTAAAAAGAGTAAGGTTAAGTCAGAAAGAAGGTTACGTCCGGCTCATCCCTTCGAACAAAAGCGAAGAGTTCTGCGAGCAGGAAATCCCCATCAGCATGATCCTTAAAGTATATGCTGTTCTGGGAAGTATCAGGAAGTTCTTTTAATTTATATATTTATAATCACAATGAAAAAAGTAATATTATTAGTAGCTGCAGCAATCATATTCTCATCATGCTGCACATTATTCAGCAGCTCAAAGCAAGCTGTAACTTTCACAGGTCCTGAAGGCACGAAAATCTACGATGCAAGCAACAACATGAAACTCGGAGAAATAGGTTCTGAGCAGGTTACCACAATTAAAATAAAGAAAAAACGAGAAGACAAAACGCTGATTGCAAAAAAGGAAGGATACAAGCCTTCACCTCTTATGCTTGAATCTACATTTAATAATGCTTGTTTGTGGAATATCCTTTTTTGGCCCGGATTCTTGATTGACTTAGGAACCCAGAAAATGAACAAGTGGGACAATACAGCTATAAATGTAGAGTTTGAAGAAAAATCTGAAACAGAATAAAAAATATACCTCTGCGGATAAACGCAGAGGCTTTTTTCTATTAAACACTTTATTACGTATGAAAAAACTATTATTAATTCTGGCAATGATTTTGCCAATGTTTATTACAAGCTGTTCTGATGATGAAGAAACTACAGTGCTGTCAGGTACTACCTGGGAATCGACAGAAAAATATGGGGAAATCGTGTATCTGAAATGGACTCTTACCTTCCAGGGAACTTCGTTCAATATCAAAATGCAGTCTGACACAGATCTTGATGGTGATTTTGATTCAAGCGAATCGGCATCGGGTTCTTATTCAGTTGACGGAAATAATGTTTCACTAAGCACAGAAGGACTTACCATGCGCGGAACATTCAGTGATAATGTGATGCACCTGGATTCCGGTGAAGCTGGAGGAGAATTCGTTTATTATAAGAAATAACAATATGGAAATAGGAGTATCAGATATTTTATCTATAGCTGCCATTCTTGGTAGCATATATACCTATTTTAGAACAAAAAAGAAAATTGACGACCAGCAGATGGTTATCAACCAATATACGATAGATAAAAACAAAAAAGAAAAGGAAGAATCATTACAAGCTAATTTAAGGGCTTTTCGAGATAAAGAAAGAAAATGCTTAATAATACAGAACATAGGGAAAAGCACAGCTAATAATATACGTATTGAATACAACAACCTTAATGATAAAAATGGGTTTATTGTATTTGATTTTGGGAAATTCCCATACCCTATGTTAAACCCTGGTGATGAAATTAAGATACAATGTCAGCTATGTGGACCTGTCAATAATATTCCTATTATTACATTGATTTGGGATGATGAAAGTAAATCCAATCGGAAAAAGGAGCAGGCTATTGATTTAAATTAGCTAATTTTTCAGCCATTTCTTTATTCTCTTTCTTTAGTTTTATTACGCTTGTATAAATAGCTGTTAAGACTTCAGAGTGAGGATCAGGTAAAAATGGATTAATTTGTTGGTCACTATTAAGCAAGACTAACAATGTATCCATAGCATCACGAAGTCTGGCTACTTCCAAGTGTTCATCTAAAATAGCTTGAATAATTTTCTCCATACTCCTGAAATTTAAGCTCCCGGACTTTCACCGGGAGCGTTCACTTTAAACCTAATACCTATAAAAACGCAAAATCACAAAGTATTGGGGCAGAACCCGGACTCGAACCGGGGACTATACAGGGAAGCGAATTGTATCCTGCTGTTCTACCTGCTGAACTATTCTGCATCATTTCTACACGCACACACACGTTTTCACCGTAAAAATACGTATTATCATCCAAATAAACACTATAAATCAGCAACTTACATTAATTTTACAGCATAATCAATGCGAAAATATATAATACTATCTATGTCAAAATATAGACTAAAACACACTAATAACACACGGTAAAAGCAATATCATACCAAATACACGACTTAAAACCAGTTAAAAAGGTATCCCCAACTTTTTATTTTGTGCGTAAAATAAATAAAAAAGGGTATCCCCAACTGGTATCCCCAACCCCTTTTTTAACATTTAAGAAAGAGATTCTGAAACCGTTTGTTTTTCTCGTATAAATGGGTACTTAAACAGATTTCTAAACACATAAACAGGCATAAAAAAAGGCCGAAATAAGCCTTTACAGCCTATTCCAGCCCCATTTAGGTGATATTTATAGAGTGATGTAACAAAAACGCATTTAAAGCCCGCGTTTAGGCCGTTTAGATGTAAAGCCGATGTAAAGTAATGTCACATTTCGTTTTGCGTTCGCATGAAAGCCTATTTCCGTTTAACTCGCTGATAAACAAACCGCAACAACATTTTTGCCGCCGTTCTATCTTACACAATTCGTTCTGATGCCCGTATAAGCGTTTACTTTCAAACGCAAGTGCATTTAAAGTAAAACGCCCTTGCGTTTTACCTAAAACGTAAAGGCGTTTAAGTTAAAACGCAAAGGCGTTTTTTCAACCCTGTTTTAAAGTTTTTTACAACGACCTATATTCCGTTGATTTTCTGAAAAAAACACACATCCTGATAAGAAGTGCCCACCCGTATCCAGTCCTTCAGGATACCACATTCAACGTAACCCGCTGAAGTGAACAGCTTCCGGCTGGCCACATTCCCCACCGGCACATAGGCATACAGCTGCCGGAGGCCTAACAAAGAGAAGCAGTGCGATTCCAAAAGAGAAAGCGCCGCCTGCGCCATCCCCTGCCCCCGCAAGTCTTTCCGCACTACAATTCCTACTTCCGCCCGGTTGTGACGTGCATCAAAGGAAAACACATCCACAATACCGGCCACTCCCTGTCCCTCGCACACAATCATCAGCCGCAGTTGCCCGTCGGCATACAAGTCATTCTGGCTCTCCGCGATGTAGCGTTTCATCTGATAGCGGGAATAAGGGCCCGTAGCCGTACCCAGTTCCCAAAGTGCCGCATCGTTCTCAAACGAGAGCATCATCTCCAAATCTTCCGGCTCGGGTGCGCGGAGACTGATATTTCCCTGTTTCATGGCGTGTTCATTTTTCCGGTTCGTCTTTCTGTAAATCAAGTTCCCGCATCAGGCGGCCGCGTCCCGGCACACAAAACAGTGAAGCTACCAGCAGCATGCCCATGCACAACAGACTGGTAACATCGAGCGTGGTATAGTACACCGTCAGATTAAACAGCGCCGGGGCCAGCAGCATAGCCAGACGGATTTCACACCAGCGGCGGTAGCTCACCAATGCTTCGGGCAAGGACAACTGACGGACATAGCGCGTCAGCGAAAGGCTGAACATGCGCAGCGACAAGGGTATCAAACACACCGTCAGCAAAATGCCGACAGTCTGCAAGATGTATTCTGCCTGTGCATCGCCCACCATACTCCCCTGAGGCAACACATCCGTTTCATACAACACACACCCTGCCACGACCAGTATCCAGAACAAGGCAAATTCCGCTTCCAGCACGCGGAGCAGACGAGTCATTCTTTTTTCCATTTCTTTCTATCTTTAAAGAGTTCCGGTAAACGCCACGCGGTTCACAATGGAGCGTCCCAGCGTCACCTCATCCGTATATTGCAATTCATCACCGATGGAGATTCCACGGGCAATGACGGTTATCTTCACATCGCAGCCCGCCAGTTTGCGGAAAATGTAGAAGTTGGTGGTATCTCCTTCCATCGTAGAACTCAGCGCCAGGATTACCTCCTTGACGGTACCCTCTTTCACACGGTTTACCAGGCTTTCAATCTCCAAATCGGAAGGTCCGATGCCATCCATGGGCGAAATCACCCCTCCCAGCACATGATACAGCCCGCGATACTGCTGGGTGTTTTCTACCGCCATCACATCGCGTATATTCTCCACCACACACACCGTGGTCACGTCGCGCGAAGGGTTGGAGCAGATGCGGCACACATCCGTATCGGAAATGTTGTGACACACCTTACAATACTTCACCTCTTTCTTCAAGGTAGAAATGGCACTGCTGAAAGCCTCTACCGTGGCCGTGTCCTGACGCAGCAAGTGCAGCACCAGCCGCATGGCCGTTTTCCGTCCGATACCGGGAAGTTTGGCAAACTCCCCCACCGCTTTTTCCAGTAAAACTGAAGGATATTGTTGATTCATGCTTATCGTTTCTTTAATACGAATGGCAAAAATACGGATAAAACAAGAACCGGCCTCCATTTCGCGGAGATTATTTTCAAGGAAGTCTTCCACCGAATCCCGTTTTTATATTACCTTTGCATAAAACAACTCACAGATATAACCTATGGACATAACCAGCGCAGAGTTCGTTGTAAGTAACTCACGGGCCGACATGTGCCCCCAGACTCATCTTCCGGAATATGCCTTCATCGGGCGCTCCAACGTGGGAAAATCCAGTCTCATCAACATGCTGACCAAGAATCCCAAACTGGCCATGACTTCGGCCACACCGGGAAAAACCTTGCTCATCAACCATTTCCTCATCAACAAAGAATGGTATCTGGTAGACCTTCCGGGCTACGGCTATGCCCAGCGGGGGAAAAAGATGATGGAGAAAATCCAGAAGCTCATTGAATACTACGTGCTGGAGCGGGAACAGATGACCTGCCTGTTCGTCCTCATCGACAGCCGGTTGGAACCGCAGCGCATCGACCTGGAATTCATCGAGTGGTTAGGAGAAAACGGCATCCCCTTCGCCCTGATTTTCACCAAAGCCGACAAGCAGAGCGTGGGAAAGACGAAGGCCAGCGTAAACCGTTTCCTGGACACGCTGAAAGAACAATGGGAAGAGCTGCCTCCGCATTTCATCTCGTCTTCAGAGAACAAGACCGGACGACAGGAAATCCTCGACTACATAGAACAAGTAAACCGTTCGCTCAAAGAGCAGGCAGAATAAAAATATCCTCCAGACTGCAATTTTCACCCAAACAGTCTGGAGGATATTTTTTCATTATACCTTCCCGCTCAGCGAGAGAAAACGATGTTTCCTTCCTTGCTCACGTCCAGCCGGACATTATAACAAGCCGCTCCGTCAGGGATACAAAGTGTAGCCACGTAGCGATAACCTTTTTCATCCACCTTCACAAAGTCCATATCGCTCAGAATGGCGTTGTTCAGAAAATCGGCAGGTACCACGCGGGCAAACATTTCCTTATTTATATCTTTGGAGAACAAACGTTCCTTCCCCTTGTACACGCAGATGTGGATGATATTGTCATAGTAAATATTTTCCACCGGAAGACCTTCTTCATTGATACTGACAAGGGTCACCCGCTTCTTGGTCGGGTTGATGTACGCATAATCTCTGTAGCGCTCTCCTCCGTGAAAAATCACCGAATCTTTCTCAAACACCCCGTTTTCTACCACTTTCACCGGAACCACCGTACCAAACGACAAGGTATCCGATTCGGATTTATGCAGACTCACCGTCTCGCCCACCGACGTGCGATAGCGCAGGCTGTACGACAAGCATTCTTCTATGAAATAATGAATGGGTTGGGCACTGTACACCGTTATCGTGTCATTGTGCACCGAAAAAGGCATCGGGGCATTAATCTGGCTGGCATAATAAATGCTGTCGCCTTGAATTTTGAATAAAGGTGCCTCCGTGTTGTCATCCAGCCAGATGCCTTGCAGCCGTTGTATGACTTCCTGATTTTCATCCTGCTTTTCTGCTCCGTTCTGCTGGGGAGACAGACATCCTGCCAGCATTCCTAATCCCCCAAGGAGCATTCCCAAGCCCGTTTTTTTCATGCGTAAATGAATTTCTACATTTTCTCCGGCAAAAATACGAATAAAAAGTGACAAAAACAGAAAATGCAGCAAAGTTATTGGCAGATAACCGACCATCACACGAGCTGGTTCAGAGAAAAAGAAGGTTGTTCACCAGGCTGTCGAAAAAAGATACAGGCTTCCGGGAAAATTGTTTCAAAAACAAAAAAATATCCTGAATAACAAATACTTCCTATTTTGCACAAGAATCAATATTTTTATCAGAAAAAGTTGAGTTATATAGATTATTTTTATCATTTTACATTCCAGAAAATTTTAAATTGTATTAGATTTAGTAAAATAGATAAAAGCATGAGCCGAAAAATCACTTTTCTTACCCTGTTTCTGTGGCTGACGGCAGTAACTTTTCCTGTCTTTGCGCAGCAGAAAGCAGACACGACCTACACCTTCCGCTTCGTCCCGCAGAAGGATATGTTCTATGTGCCTTGGAATGGCAATGACACGGAACTTGCCCGCCTGCTGGAGTGTATCGAAAAAAACAAAGCAACAATTCTTGACGACAAGCTGCCGCTATTGGTTGACGGCTACTGCAATTCGCTGGGCAGTGAAACCGAGAACCTTGCCACGGCAAAGATCCGTGCCAACCGTGTGAAATCCGAACTGATTATACGTGCGGAAATAAAAGAGGAGAATTTCATTACCCGCAACCATGCGACTGAGGGTGACTTTGTCACCGTACGCCTGACGGTACCGGTCAAGGAAACAGCCGCGACGGATGCGGAAGCGGAAGCACGACGCAAGGCGGAAGCCGAACGACTGG
>OLNS01000472.1_pt1 | contig 36810 bp, 38 predicted proteins | sample 1673031 | NCBI WGS metagenome assembly OLNS01 (sample SAMEA3136748, study PRJEB25190) | human gut metagenome | biome: human gut; feature: human-associated habitat; material: faeces | place: Austria | collected 2013
GCCGCCCATATTGACGATGACAGCTTTTGCCGCTATGTGATACAGCAGGACATAAGCAAGATAGCTCTTGACCTGCGGGAAGCACATAAGGACGATTTTTTCAGCGTCCCGGAGGACAACCCGCTGGAAGATTTCTTACAGACTGTTGACGAAGCCGCCAGCTCAGACAGCGACCCGGAGCAAGCGGCTTTGGCGTTTATCTGTAAGCGGCTCAAATTGAATTTTAAGAAGCTGTCCGAAGAAGAAAAGAAGTGGCTGAAGAAGATTGCACAGAAGTCGGACTTGCTGAAAAATCCAAACCCACAGAGGGGGAGGAAATAAGAGAGCGATAAATTGGAATGAACTGAGAGGAATTTTGTCTATGAAAATAAATCTATCTAATTTTGAAACATCAGATGTATCTTTGTTTGATGTTTCAATCGTGCAAAGAGATGTTGGAGGCGGGAAAACGGAGAAAGAGGACATAGATTGTTTAGAGGAATATCCAACAGCAAAATCGTTGATTATATCGGGACTAAATCAGGAATGTTTTGAATATTTAATCAAACATTATGGTAGTCAGTTTGAAGCTATTTCCTTTTGGAAAAATAAATCAGTCAGCGACTTGTCACCATTAGAGGATTTAACAAATGTAAAATTCATTCATTTTTTCTTTAATCAAAAAGCTACGGATTTGTGGAATATGGAGCGTAATGAGAAGTTAAGTGGCTTGTCCATTTATGATTTTTCCAAATTACATTCGGTTGTAAAAGTTGCTACCGCACCATATTTGAATTATTTTTCCATAGGAAATCGTGTCTGGCCCAAAATGGAAATAGAGAGCCTAAAGCCTTTAATTCATAGTCAAATTACACACTTTGGATGGTGGGGAGCAAAAATTTTGGATAATGATTATCTGTGTTTAGCGGATAGTCGTATTAAAAAATTAGATATGTTTATTAGGCATTTTACGATAGATGAACTGGCTCGACTGGTTGCTAACATTCCAGATTTAACAGGAGAAATAACGAAACCTTACAAGGAGTGTAGCATTATTGAAAGCGGGGAAAAAACGACCTATTATCTTCTCTGCAAAGGGAAACGAAAACTAATAAAGGGAAAAGATGATGATAAATTAAAAAAGTATTTAGAGGATTACAATAGCTTAGTTGAGAAGTACAAAATAGAATATACATAACATCGGGGAGATAGCAAAGCCAGCCGAGCCAGTCAACGGTCAAGATGAACGGTGCATATAAATGCACCGCCGTTGACAGCCCCGCCCGTCTTTGCTAAAGGGTAATCAAGGCGGGAAAGCCCTAAAATGGCTTCCCGCCCATTTCAATTTTGAGAGAAAAATCTGTCTGCTTTTTCGTGAGTGTGTCCACAAGTTCGGGACATTTTGTCCCGAAGTCCGGCGTAGGACGAGGGACGGGGCTTTCATATACGCCCTGTCTGCTGATGAAACCAGTCCTGCGCTTGCGGCTCCACGCCACGCAATCACAGCCCTGTTTTCCTGCCGTTTCAAATGCCCTTGCCCTCCCCGGCGGCAACGGCATTTTTACGGCAACGCCGACAGAGCGTATAACACACTACACTTTGCAAGCAAAGTCGTGTGCCAAGGGGCAAGCCCCTTTGGAAACCCCAGACAACAAAACAGGCTGAATATCTCGCACTTCCCCGGTGCTTGATATTCAGCCTTTATTTGTTGTCAGCAGCCCCCGTTTCGTGGTCTGCGTGTAGTTCCTTGTAAACTGACTTAAACTGAAAATCAACACAAAAACCGCTCAATCTTTAACTCAAGCAAATATCCAATTGGCGAAAGCATCCATGCTTGCAGATACGTTAAACAATATCAAGGATACCAATAATCTTGCCAAAGCCGAAGCTTTGTTGGGCGACGTTACTGCTGTTATTTCTGATGCCGATACTGCTATTGATGCTGCAACTGAAAAATCTGCACAACAAGCGAAAGATAGTGACGGTTGGGCTGGTTACGACAAAGTAAAACGAGCCGGTGATATTTACAAGAAGAATTATCATACATGCACTCAAAACCGTTGGGAATGCGCTCAATGCCGGCATGATGGACGAGATCAAAGATATGAAGACTGAAATCAAAGAAATCAAGTCAGAGCAAAAAGAGACTCGAAAAAAGTTGGACGCACACATTGAAAAGAGTGATGAGCAAAAGGCCGACAATTACAAGAGTCGCGTCCTTCGTTTTAATAATGAACTTGTGCGCGGGCTCGGTCATACAGAGGAAGACTACAACGAAATTCTCGATATTATTTGGAAGTACGAAACCTATTGCAAAACACATCCGAATTATCAAAACAATCGTCTGCCACACGCAATCAAAAACGTGGAACGGATGTATGATGAGATGCTTCGCACAAATGGATTCTTGAAGACAGAAGAATAATTTAACCCGACGACACAGTTCAGCCGCCGGGTTTTTATTTTGCCGTATTCAAAAAATGTTATAAGCATTGAAATTTAGGAGGTTTATTATGATGGATTTTATGAATCAGGTCGTTGCTACTATCGCCCAGCTGGTTGTCGCTGGTGCAGGCACTGCTTTTATGGTTTACGGTATCCCATATCTAAAGAAGATTGGAATGTATAAGATTGTCCAGATGACAGTGCGTGCTGCTGAAAAGGTTGGTGCTACTGGCGCTATCAAGAAGGCCGACAAGAAGAAATATGTTATCGCCGCTCTTGAGAAGATGGGTGTCAAGGTGACTCCGACTATTGAGATGATGATTGAGGCCGCAGTCAAGGAGCTGGACATTCAGAATAACAAGATTGAGAACGAGCTGAAGAAAAATTGAGGTGACGCCGTATGGCAGTAAATACTTATTCTATGAAGAAAGATTGGAATAAAAAGATCTCCGCTCATTTTTCCGTCTATGAGTTTGCTTGTTCCGATCATAGTGATACCGTGCTTGTTGATAGCCAGTTGATTGATGTACTCGAACAGATCCGGGCACACTTCGGTAAGGCTGTTCATATCAATTCTGCATATCGTACTCCTACATACAATATTTCTATCGGTGGCAGTCCGCGCAGTCAGCATTGCCTTGGTTTGGCCGCAGATATTCGTATCGCAGGAGTAGACCCGATCCAGATTGCGCTCTATGCCTCTTCCCTACCATTCTACGCAAAGCGGGGCGGTATTGGTTATTACAGTCGCGTTGGCCTGAAAGATGGCTTTGTACATGTTGATGTGCGTAGTTGGAAATCTCGCTGGATCAGCAAGCATGGTACTGCGTATGTGAGTGTTATTAAGATTATGCCGACGATCAAGCAGGGCGCGAAGGACTGTGCGAATGGTATCAGCTATGCGGTTACTGTACTGCAGCGGCATCTGGGTGTAGCTGTTGACGGAAACTTCGGAGCTGGTACTAAGGCGAAGCTTATCGAGTATCAGAAAGCACACGGGCTCACTGCTGATGGTATCTGTGGATCTGCTACTTGGAGTTCATTTAAATGAATACATCACAGCAGTTGAACCAAGGAGATAAGATCAAATTAGACGGAATCCTTTTCTCAAACAGCCAGACACACTGTGGAATGCGTCGCAACGGTGAATGGTTTATCTACGATGGGAAACTTGTGAATGGGCGCTATCGAGTAACAAATCTTGAAAGTCGCATTGGTAAGTATCCAATCTCAGTAAATGTGTCAGGTTATGTAGAACCGAGCGATATTGAACTAATATAAAAACGAATGGGGTATCAATCCTTATTGGACTGGTACCCCATTTTTTAGCGTTTATAAATAACAATATTTTTATTAAATTTGGAAATAACGTTCCGCGATTTCATCATACAGTTCTTCTTTGGCGAGATTGTAAGCAGATACACGATCAAATGCTTTTCCAGGAGCACTGAAATGTTCTCGGATTCGCTCAATCTGAACTTTCATAGCCTCCATTCCAAAAGTGAGCATTCCGTTATTTCGATCTTCTTTAATTGCTTCTGCAATCTCCTCAAGTTCTTTTTTAGTACAATCATAGAACAGGTTCTTCTCAAATATTAGCATACAAATTCTCCTAAAACTTAATCTTACTTTATCTCCTCTGATAGCCACTGCTTCCAGCCATCAATGGTTTGCGGACAATTATCTTGCTGTGCGACCAGTTCATTTAAGAACGCGGCCAGCTCTTCGTCAGACATCTCACGGATGGCTTGTGCTTTATTATTTTTACGACCAAATTCATCCCGGCTATGTTTGTGCAGAACGAAGCCGAGTGCGATATCAAGGATTGCTGGATTATTCATTACTTAACCTCGTGAATTACGACAGGATTCTCATTTACATCTTCAGTATCAACGGAAATCATCATAGGAGAAAGCCACTTTAGAACCAACTTACGATTTGTTTCGTCATTCTTTGGGCCAGTCCAGAAGTGATGCCAATGACCACGACGCATGTGAGGACGCGGACTTGCGTGGGTGCTGTCGTTGTGTTCTTCTGTAACCGTATTGAGCTTTTCTTTATACTGACGAATTGCTTTGCCAGTACGGAAACCGACGTTCCATTTTCGAATCTCAGAATATTTATCCTTGATGGTTTTACCGCGTTTTGTTATCAATGCCTGTTCTGAGTTAGGAGTGATTTCGGCATTTTGAGCAAGAATATATAAAACAATTTGCAGTAGCTTTCCATGGAAGACAGACATCTGTTTTGTATACTGCAATCCAACAAGAGCCATTTGTTTTATGACTGGATCGTCCGTGTTTTCATGTGCCTGACGTGCGATAATCTGCATATTTTCAGAGATCGTTTTTGCGTCAATATGAATTGGGATACTCTGGATATTTCCGTTTTCCGAAAGAACTGTCAGTCTCAATTCTTTTTCGTGAGTGACTACATCGTATTCCAAGTTCACAAAGAATCCGTGAATCTTTTCTCCGTCATAATATGTGTCTGGCAGTTCAACATAAAAACAAGGATATGGGAGTTGGAGAAGAATCTCGCCCGGAATTTCCAAGTCATCCTCTTGCTGAAAAAGAAGCTCTTTTAAATCGGGATCAACAACATAAACCTCTTTATTTAGTCTCCATGGAGCCAATGCAAAAATAGTCGTTGCATACCCCTCTATCAGTGCATCTTTATATTTCTTTTCTTCAATCACATGGCGACAGGTCTGAGCGACAATATACGCTACACCAATAGGAGCATAACACCAATCAGGCCACATCGGTTTATCTTTGTTTGCATCATGATAATAGGCCATGTTTTCCCATATTTGGGGGTTTTCTTCTGTCACTTCTTTTAAAAGTCGAAGAGGAGGATAAATATCTTGTTTCATAGTTACCACGCTTTTGAATTGATATCATATTGAGTAAAATAGCCCGCTTGCTCACATGCGTCAAGATATGCGTTGGCCTCTGCTTCTGCTTTGGCATATTCAACTTTATTATCTGCCAGTAGTTCTTTGAGTTGCTTCTTGCGCTGAATTGCGTGGTATTCTTCCTCAGTAGTGTCATTATCTTCGGCGTGAATATCAAGCCAGGCGGATGCTGGAATTGGGTCGCCAAATTGATACCCATTACGCTTCTTAAAGGCTTTTATGGTGGTATCGCACATGGCACCTTCTTCGCGGAGCTTATTGCGCTCTTCAGTAAGCATATTGCAGCGCTCTCTGGCAACGGTTGCTTTATCAAGAAGTCTCTTTTCAAAAGCTTGGAGTTCATCAGTAGGGATTGTCTGTACATCTTTTATTATTGACATAATTGTATCTCCCCCATCATCACTATTTTGTATAATTATACCATATTGCCGCGTAAAAGAAAAGGGCGCAGGTCTCCCCACGCCCAATAGGCGACACGTCACTTGGCGCACGCCGATTCAAATGCGATTTTCAATTTTAATGGTTATGTAGTGGCGTCGCTTAGGACGCCGTGGCACTGTGTCACATCAGAGCTCTTTAGACGATTAAGACTCAAAATCGGATTCGACTACTGCGTCTTACGGTGCTGTTTTCAGAATTGGTGTAGTAGTGGTGTAGTACGGTGGTTTTTAGGCCAATTATATTCGACGTTACGATGATTTTTTGAATATACTGAAAAAATACCATTCTTTCTGCATTTTCACAACACCTTACTTCACTTCTACCACAGTGATATTCTGGGCGGTCACAGAGCTTTTACTCAAAACGATGTCCCGGATCTGTGCCACCTGCGCGGCAGTCAGAGCGTCGCCGGAGGTCATGACGGTCAGATCAGCCCGGCCGGACTGCAAAAAGCACAGGCAGTCCGCGAAGCCTTTGGCTTTGACCAGCGTTTCGATCTCATTTTCCGCATTGAGGTCTTCCAGGTTTCCGGTCAGTTGCTGCGCGTAGGATTTCTTTTCCTCGGCGGAGAGGTTGGAGCTTTTGAGCGTTTTCTGGATGGTATCCAGTGCGGCATCGTGGGCCTTTTCCCGCTTGAGGCGGGCTTCTTCAAAAAATTTGGAGCCGGAGTCGTTTGCCACGCTGACAAGCTGTGCCTCGCCGTAATTCTTGTTGGCACTGGAAACCGCTTCTGCTTCCGTCATCAACCCATCCGTGATGGGAGAAGCCGCAACAGCCTCCGCTTCTGTCTCGACCACAGCGGCTGAAACATTGACAGCATCTTCATTCAGGCTGACTCCGGTGCGGGAATATTGCCAGTTAAGGTAAACTGCTACCACCAGAGCGGCGGCCAATGTAATGGCAGTGGCCTTGCGGGTCGTACTTTTTGCAGTGGCTCTCATGTTCGTTCCTCCTTGCAAATACAAATCAGTTTCGGGTACGGCGCTGCTCCACACAGACGCGGTTGGACGGAACATCCAGCAGGGCACCTACCAGCTCTGTGATGCGGGAGGCAACCCGGACATCTCCGCCGCCCTCGCAGACGACCGCCACACCGCAGATGGTCGGTAGATAAACAGTTTGTTCCAGTGCGGTCCCGTCGTCCAGCAGCACATGAGTCTGCTGCGTCTGGGTCTGTCCCGAGAGCGTGTCCAAGGCATAAACGGTCTCCTCCCCGCTTTCCAGTGTGAGCATCACAGTGGTCTTTCCTGCTCCCTGTACCTGCTCGATCAGCTCTGTCAGCTGTTGCTCCAGCTGTGTTTTGTAAGTACCCTCCTCCGGAGATACAGCCTGCGGTGCCGCCGGGGCTTTTGCCGGGAACAACTCTGAAAGCAAAATGAGCGCCATGGCGATGCAGCCCAGAACCAATGCAAGCCGTGCACGGTTCTGCTTTTTCAGCAGGGTTTGCAGCCACTTCCTCAGTTCCGAAAGTTCTGGCTTCATGGTGTTTCCTCCCCCGCTGCAGCGATCCGGATCTGTTTCGGCAGCAGCTGAAGCTTTTCCTGCAAAAAGGCACCTGCCTGCTGCCGTTCTTCCACGGTACAGTTTGCCGGGAGCGTCATTTGTGCGGAACAAATAGCGACAACCGAATCGGTCTCTTTCAGCATCACGGCTACCGAAGCTTCTCTCCCGGTTTTCGTGCACCACTGTTCCGCGAGTGTCTGTTCCAGCTGCGCCTGCGTCTGCGCTAAAATGGCCGTTTCGGGCGATGCAATGGAAACCGGCTCCCGCATTGGAACTAAAAACGCCCGGAGCTGCACATGGGCTTGCGGCACGGTGCGGGCAAACACTACTAGAATATATAGCCCTGCCACGGCTTTTATGCACCGCCGGGCCCAGGTGCTGCCCGCCAGTTGCGTGGTCAGCTCTGCACAGATACAGGCGATACAGAAAATCGCCACGGCCCGTTCCAACGGCTGCATTTACCCACCTCCCGCCAGAAACAAAAATACCGTTCCCATTATAAATAATCCAAAGAAAAGCGCGGTTGCTGCCGCCATACAACGGACAGCTTCGGCAAAGCAATCCAGTAAGGCCTTACAGCGGATGTTCCCTGTCAGGCTGCAAAGCAGGCTGCATCCGCACAAAAGAGCCAGCTGGAGCATCATGCCGAGATACAGCGGGAAAAATTCCGCCCCAAGAAACGCAATGGCCGCAAGGCCGAGGCCGCTTTTCAAGAGCTGGATTCCTGCGAGAAACGCTTCTGAAACATCGCTTAAAGTCTGCCCTACAATGGGGACGCTCCCGGCCAGAAACTGGCCTGTGCGGAGCGCGGCACGGTCCAGCTGCAATGCTGTGACCCGCTGCAACCCCAGCAAAAGTGCCAGAAACTTCCCCGCCCAATGAAGTGCCTGGCGCAGCAAAGCGCCTGTACTTTGGCAGAAAGCGGCAAGCCCGTGATCTGTGCTGATGCAGCAGGCCATGCTGAGAGCCAGATAGCATTGCAGCAAGGGCCGGACAAATGCTGTCAGGCACTGCGCCAGAAAGCAGAGGATCGTCAGAAAAAATCCGCTGGCCGCGCTGCCTGCTGCCGTTTCCCCACCCATGGTCAGGACTCCGGCATAGACCGGGAGAAACCCCAGCAAAAAGCCGCGCCACTCTCCCATCTGTGCGCAGAGCTGTTCCGCAAGCGTGAGGAGCTTGCTCCAGAGGAGAACGCCGCACCCACCTGCCGCGATCAGATCAAGCAGTTCGCCGTTGGTGGTCTCACTTGTCAGAAAAGACAAAAGCGCAGCAAGGAGCAAAAATAACAGCGCATCCGTGCTGCCACGCAGTGTTTCCTGCAAGGCAGCTGCCATGGAACCGTGGAAGAGCTTTTTTAAGGCATCGAGCGGGGCATCCGCAAAATCCGAAATGCTTACCGGGCTTTGTTCGAGGTAAGGCTGCCACTGTTCTGCCCCGGGGATGCCGGATAGAGTTGTTTCGTCCAGAGCCAGTGCCGCCGGGGTAATGATGCAGAGGCTTGTCCAGACCAGAAAAAGGGCAAAAAGAAGCTTTTTGAATCCATGTTGTTTCATCCAAGAACACTCCAGATCCGTTGTCCGATCTCTTCCAGCAGCGGCCACGCCGCCGCCAGGACCAAAAGCCGCCCAGCCAGCGAAGCGCACCATGCCAGCGATTCCGCTCCGGCTTCCTCGCAGAGCGTTCGTGCGTAGTCGGTCAGCAGAACGATGCCCGTACAGCGCAGCAGACAGCCGTATGCATCTCCGCCGGCGCGTTGCTCCAACCGGACAAGCCCGGAAAGAACACTTTGCGCGGCACTCCCGACCCGGGCCAGCAAAATCAGGGCCGCAGCCATGGAAACCAGCAGTGAAAAAGTCGGGGCACTTTTCTGGAACAGTGCGTACAAAACTGCCGCCAGCACGGCAATGGCAAGGCTGGAAAGAGCAAGGCTCATAGTGCGAATAAAGATTTTATGGTGACAAACAATGCGCTGATTTGCTTGACCAGAATGGACAAAACTACCACGAGCCCGGCCAATGTCGTCATCATGGCCTGATCTTCCCGACCGGAGCGGATCAGCAACTGGTTGAGCACCGCTACGATGATGCCGATGGCCGCAATTTTGAAAATGAGATCAATTTCCATTGCCCGGTTTCCTCCCTGTATTTGAAACGAAGTTTTGCGCTTTAAAAAAGGAGAATGGCTGCCGTAAGTCCAAGAAGTATCCCGAGTTTCGGGGCAAGCACCAGGCGGCTCTGCGCAGCTTTTTCCTGCTGCTGCAAAAAGCTGCGGAAGCGCTCTTGATAAAATGCCAGCCTGCTGCACGCCTGTTCTGCTTCCGTATGGCCAAGGGTGGAAAAACACTCCGCAAAGCAGGCGGCTTCCTGCGGAGAGAAACTCTGCGGTGGAATGGCTGTCTGAATCATTTTGGCGGAGCAGAAGAGTTTGTGCTCACGCTGTAACTTTTTCGACAGCATGTTCAGGTCAGCCCGGCGGAATGTGATCTCCTGCTCGATCTCCTCCAGGAGCGCAATGGTTTGCCGGAGTGCTTCCAGATGCTCCTGCGTGCGGATGCAGACGGCATCCCCTGCGCACCAGCCGCACACCACCAAAAAGAATGTGCCCACCAGCCGTAAAGCCGTCATAATATCCGCACCGCGGCAACCTGACCCGGATGATCCCGGCCACGAAGCAGCACGGCAGCCTGCAACGCCCCGCAGGCTCGGAACTCCTGCAGCTGTGGGCGGCAGAATGCTTCTTCCCAGCTGGAGGCATGGAGAGTGGCAATAATGGCGGCACCACTGAACATTCCCTGTTCCAGCGCCCGGACTTCTTCCGTGCCGCCAAGCTCGTCCAGTAGGATAAACTGGGGCGAGAGGGTGCGCAAAGCCATCTGGACAGCCATTGCCTTGGGCAGGCCTGAAATTTCATCAACGGCCATGGTTTTCTGCTCGTAAGGAACGGTAGCTCCCGGGCAGATTTCCCGGCGTTCATCAATGACGCAGACGGTTTTGTCCTGTGCGGCCAGTGCCTGCGCTATGCTGCGCAAAAGGGTGGTTTTGCCACTGTCCGGCTCGCCGATCAAAAGCACCCCCGTCAGCCTTTGTTCCAGCAGGCTGCGCAGTTCTTCTGGTAAGGCGATCCATTTCCACCGGGCAATGCGGAGGTTGACTGAGTGGAGCTGCTGCAAAACCGCGCCCTGTGTTGGATGCAGAAAAAAGCGTCCGCCAAGACCTGCCCGGCAGCCATTTGGCAGGGTGACATACCCTTGGGCGACTTCCGCCTGATGGGTATGGACAGAGCCGCCGCAGAGCGTGAGGAAAATCTCATCCATCTGCAACTGGGTCAACACGATTTGCCGGAGCGCCGGGACGCAGGCCGATGTGCAGAGAACGCCGGAAATGGTCATCTGCACCGGACAGCCCACCCGCAGCCGAATCTCATGGACCTGCTCTGCCAGTTCAATCGGGAGTTCTGCCAGCGGCCGGGAAAGCCAGCTGGGCAGAGACTGAATCGCGCGGTAATACTCGTCCATTTTTATTTCCCCTTTCCGGACGGTTTTGGATTTTTAGTCCTCTTGTCCTCACTGTATGGCGGCAGGCTTGCATTTAGAACCGCAACAAAAAAGCAGCCCCACGGTGGAGCACTTTCCACGGTAAGGCTGCTTGCAAGATTTGATTTGAATTTTAATTTTCCAGCATGGCAAGGAATTCCGCTTCTGTCAGGACGGTCACCCCCAGGGATTGCGCTTTGGTTAGTTTGGAACCGGCTGCCGCACCTGCTACGACATAAGAAGTCTTTTTGGAAACAGAGCCGCTGGCCTTGCCGCCGTTCTTCACGATAAGAGCTTCCGCCTCGTTACGGGAAAGAGTTTCCAGTGTGCCGGTGACCACCAGTGTTTTCCCGGCCAGCTTATCACCCTTGGGTTCCCCTTTCCACTGCATGTTAACGCCCGCGTCGGCCAAGCGGTGGATAAGATCGGTAGTTCCATCCTTGGCGAAGAACTCCACCACGCTCTGAGCCATCACACCGCCAAAGCCGTCGATCTCGCTGATGCTTTCGATGGTGGCTTCCCGGATGGCCTGCATGGAGCCAAAATGCTCCGCCAGCAAAGCAGCGGCCTTATCCCCGATGTTGCGGATGCCAAAGCCAAAGAGGAGCTTGTCCAGATTGTTCTGCTTGGAGCGCTCAATGGCCTGCAGCAGATTGGCGGCACTCTTTTCCTTGAATTTTTCCAGTGTCAGCAGCTGCTCCATCGTCAGAGTGTAAATATCTGCCGCTGAGTGGACAAGACCTTTTTCAACCAATTGGGTGGCAACTGCCGTGCCAAGGCCATCAATATCCATGGCATCACGGGATGCAAAATGAATGAGGTTGCGCAGAGCCTGGGCCGGGCATTCCGGGTTGACACAGCGCAGGGCAGCTTCATCTTCCAGATGAACGACCGGTGCCCCGCAGGAGGGGCAGATCTCCGGCATCTGATAAGGCTCTGCATCCTCTGCATGCCTGGTCACACCGATGACTTCCGGAATGATATCGCCCGCCTTACGCACCTGAATGGTGTCGCCAATGCAGAGGCCAAACTGTTTGATGAAATCCTCGTTGTGCAGAGTGGCGCGGGCAACGGTGGTGCCGGCGAGGAAAACCGGGTCAAAACAGGCGGTGGGCGTCAAGACACCGGTGCGGCCAACCGCCACATCAATGCTGCGCAGAACCGTTTCCTTGACCTCCGGTGGGTACTTGAATGCAATGGCCCAGCGCGGGAATTTATTGGTGGAGCCCATCAAATCGCGCTGTGCAAAATTGTTGACCTTGATGACCGCGCCGTCCATATCAAAATCGAGCTTGGAGCGATTCTGGCCGATCTGTTCGATCTCCGCGATGGCATCCTCAATATCATGAACGACGTGGTAGCGCGGCGAGACCGGGAGGCCCAGACTCTTGAGGTAATCCAGACTTTCGGCGTGGGTGGTCAGCTCCTTGCCGCGAATCTGCTGAACATTGAAGATAAAGATGGAAAGGCCACGGCTCCCGGTGATCTTTGCGTCTTTCTGGCGCAGAGAACCGGCGGCTGCGTTCCGCGGGTTTTTGAACGGAGCAGCACCCTGCAGCTCCTGCTCTGCGCAGAGCTTCTGAAATGCTTCGTGGGGCATGTACACCTCACCACGCACCTCCAGAAACTCTGGAGCTCCCTCCAAATGCTTCGGGATGCGGCGGATGGCTTTGACATTGGCCGTTACATCTTCACCGACAACACCATCGCCACGGGTAGAAGCCCGAACCAGCTCGCCGTTTTCATATTCCAGGCTACAGGAAAGACCATCAATTTTGATCTCGACCACATATTCCGGGGTGACACCGGCTTCCTGGACGCGATGGTCAAAGTCGCGCAGTTCGTCATAGGAAAACGCATCCAGCAGGCTTTCCATTTTGACCGCATGGGTCACCTTGGCAAAGCGCCCGCTGGGTGTACCACCCACATGCTGCGTAGGAGAAGCGGGCGTGACCAGCTCCGGATAGGCAGCCTCCAACTCTTTCAGCTCTCGTGTCAGGGCATCGTATTCAAAATCTTCCAGCTCCGGGGCATCCTGATCGTAATAGAGGCGGTTGTTTTTTTCAATGACCGTGCGCAGCTCCTGCACACGCTGCTTTGCCTGTTCCAGTTCCAACATGGTGTCTTCTCCCTTTGAAAATACTCTCTTTTACCAGTGTATTATACCACAACCGGCCCTCTTTTTCAGCCCCAAGACAGAAGAAAAACGTTCTGCATCGCGGTGCCGATTTTTTGAAGTTGCAGACAAAACTACTCAATTATTGCGTGAAATTGACATTTCAATACAACCTGTATTTTTCACGCTCTAGATGTCGGATTTAAGCTCCGATAGTTGATTTAAAATCAATAACTGAAAAATACAAATTGTTATATTTAAATTATATAGCGATTTATCGATATTATTTGTGATAAAATCAGGCATGGATTTTTGTGCCCATCTTGCAATCGCAGCTTCAAGACAACAAAAAAAGAACCCCAGAAAAGCTCTGGAGTTCTTCAAGTTCGTATTCTTCTGAATGAAATATCAGGCTGATTTCTTTACTGCAATGCTGTTTTCATACAACTCATGCGGTGCAATGTCCTGCCCCTCTGGCCACTCGATTCCAATGCCACCGGGCAGCATCTGAACCGCATTAAAATATCCAGCATCCTGAAGCTGCCCGTACCATGGTCCAGTTGCATATGGCGCCACATCAAAAATTTTCACTTCACCCGTTTCATAAAACAGCTGAAGTTTCATTTGAGGCATTGGCTCAACCTTTGTCAGCCGCGGCTGCAACATAAAAATCACTCCTTACTTCAAAGGATCAATCCGGAAAAACTGTTCGCCATTACTCAACAGCTTCCAGTTTGCCGCCAGATCATCTTTGTGAATTTCCATCCAGGCATCCAGAAGTTTCATCTGACTTTTGGGCAATTTTCCCTCCAGCACCGTTCCATCCAAGGCGACAACAACTTCCTGTCCAGAATATTCAGCGTGAATGTGCGGCATATTATGCTTGCCACCGATCTCGCGATACATTCGGACAATGATGCCATAAAACATACACAATACCGGCATTTTAAAGCACCTCCAGTATTTCTTTTCGGTTTTATTATACCAGATATCATTTTAAAAATAAAGGTTTCACTGCACTCCAAACGGATTTTCCGCGCTCTTTCGGCAAATGCCAGGCATCTCTGTTTCCAGAAAGTTCCGCCAGATATCATCTGATTCTTTGTGCTCCAGTGTATACCCCAGCAGCCTCCTCGGGCTGGTCTCGAATATCTTTGCCAGCTTTTTGAGATTCGTGACAAAGCCAAACATATCCCCTACACGGAGGAAGAGATGGCGCTGCTCTGGGCCAACGTCGGAAAATATCCTGACATCGACTTAATTTTGATCCAGTGCTATTCCGGTTGGCGTCCAAGAGAGCTCTGCTACTTACGCCTTGAAGACATTGATCTGAATGCTCGCACTTTCACAGGCGGCCTAAAAACAGATGCGGGAAAGAACCGCATCGTGCCGATTCATCCCCGCATCTTTGATTTGGTCCAAGCCCGCTATCAGAAATCTGTCGAGCTTGGAAGCCCCTATTTTTGTTCTTATTTCGCTAAAGGTAAAATGCGCCAGATACGTTATACGAGGCTCTGGATGCACTATCAAGATATCCTTACCGGGCTTGGTCTTAACCCGGAGCATAAGCCCCATGATGGCCGGAAGCACTTCATCACCATGGCCAAAAAATACAACATGGACGAGTACGCCATCAAGCGAATTGTTGGTCATTATATCAAAGACCTGACCGAACGAGTTTATACAGAGCGTAATATCGAATGGCTTCAAAATGAGATTAAAAAGATTCCATAATTTCCAGCATTTTCTTTACCTTCCACCTCTGAAAGTGTAGAGAAAATGTAGGAGTTGCGCGCTTTTAGCCTCATTTTTTCGCTATGGGCTGCTACTGTTTTTGACGCACCACCGTGGTTTACTACGCCAAATTTAAATACTGATCGTATTGCAAACGTCAATCAGCACAGGATCAAGGCTCTTGGTCATTTCGAGAGCTTCATCCACAGGGTAGTCCACCAGGTGCTCCCCTTTCATACCGACGATGCGGTTGTATTTGCCCTGTTCCAGCAGGCAGACTGCATGATAGCCCATCGCAGAAGCGTTTACACGGTCACGCAGAGTGGGAGAACCGCCGCGCTGGACGTGGCCCAGAATGGTAGCACGGGTGTCGATGCCGGTGCGGGCCTGGATCTCGTTGGCGATCTCCTGCGAGTGGCCAATGCCCTCTGCCACGATGACGATGAAGTGGCGCTTACCGGTGCGCTGGGTCTCCACGATTTTATCCAGAATGTCGTGCTGCATGTCGAACTCTTTTTCCGGCAGCAGAACCGCCATAGCGCCGGAAGCAATGGCGACGTTCAGTGCAATGTAACCGGCGTTGCGGCCCATGACCTCGACCACACTGCAGCGATCATGGCTCTGGGTGGTATCGCGCAGCTTGTCGATCATCTCCAGTGCGGTATTCATAGCGGTATCGTAACCGATGGTGTAATCGGTGCAGGCAATGTCGTTGTCGATGGTGCCGGGCAGGCCGATCATCGGGATGCCGCGGTGTGCCAGCTCACGGGCACCACGGTAAGAGCCGTCACCACCAATGACGACCAGAGCATCGATGCCGAGCTCACGGCACTTTGCAGCACCCTTATCCTGACCCTCTTTGGTCTTGAACTCCAGGCAGCGGGCAGTATACAGGATGGTACCACCTGCCGAGATGATGTTCGAGACACTGCGCAGGTTCATCTCAAAGCACTCGCCGTTCAGCAGGCCGTTGTAGCCACGCTGAATGCCGATCATACGGAAACCCTTGTGCAGGCCGGTACGAACCACGGCGCGAACCGCGGCGTTCATGCCAGGAGCGTCACCGCCACTGGTCAGAACGCCAATCGTCTTGATTTGCTTTTCCATAGAGAGATTCCCTCCAATTTGTTTCTTTCACGCATCATGCCGAACGACGTCTCCCATTCTGTTGGACGCCGCCCAATGCTTCCTCTTACGATTGCTTGCCTCGTTTATTATATCACAAACCCAGCTTTTTGAAAACTCTTAGCACATCCCGTTTTGTGCATAAAGCGTGCACAGAGATGTCATTTTGTTGCAACATTGCATGCTCCCACCACCCGCTTGAGCTCCTGGAAGAAGAGTGGATGGCCGGAGGTGTACAGGCGGCGGGGAGCGGCCAGCTTCTGCTTGGTATCCTCCAGATAGAAGATGACCGGCATGTCGCCATCAAAGATCTCCAGCAGGTTGATGACCTTGGCGTACTCCGGGCAGGTGCGGGAGGGCAGGCGGATGTAGAGCCGCTGCGTGGCGTCCCGCATGAGGTTTGGTTTATTGGCCTGCGGGTGTTTGGGGTCATAGCCTTCAATGGGCAGGATGCTCTCTGCCATCAGCTTGGCAGGCTCATCTTCCCGCACCGAGAGGCGGCCCTCGATGACGACGACCGCGTTTTCTTTGATGGAGTCCCGGAACGTATCCAGCACCCGCGGGAAAACGATGACTTCCATGGTGCCCGTCAGGTCTTCCACGCTGGTAAACGCCATCATGGTATTGGATTTTGTTGTCATCATCCGGTTTTTGACAATGGTGCAGACGATGCGCACATGAGAGTTATCCAGTACATGGGCATCCTCCCCGGTCAGTGCTTTGATGGCGTGGGAGGCGAACCGCGCCGACTGTTCCCGGTAAGCGTCCAGCGGGTGGCCGGACAGGTACAGGCCGCTGACTTCTTTTTCCTGCTGAAGCAGCTCTGTATGGCTGTACTCCGGGAATGCTTTGATCTCATAGCTGTCGGCATTTTCGCTTCCAGCGGCGTTCAGACCGCTCATAACCGAGAACAGGTCCAGCTGGCCGTCCAAATTGCGCTTGTTGTCACTTTCCACGCTCTTGATAATGCCGTCTACGGCTTCCACCAGACTGTGGCGGTTGACGCCCATGCGGTCGAACGCACCAGCTTTGATGAGGCTCTCAACCGCCCGGCGGTTCAGCTCATTGCCATACATCCGCTTGCAGAAATCGTACAGGCTGGTATAGGGTTTTCCCTGCCGTTTCTCCACGACCTGCTCAATGAGGTTTCGGCCGACATTTTTCACGGCATTCAAGCCAAAGCGAATCTGCCCGTTGGCATCGGCTGTAAAACCGCCGCCCGAGACATTGACATCCGGCGGCAGCACTTTGATGCCCAGCCGGGCGCACTCGCCAGAGTACTCGATAACCTTATCGGTATTGTCCAGCACACTGGTGAGCAAAGCGGCCATAAACTCGCTGGGATAATGGCACTTGAGATACGCGGTCTGGAATGCCACATAGGCATAGCAGGCCGCATGGCTCTTGTTGAATGCGTAGGACGCAAAGCTGGACATCTCATCATAAATTTCGTTGGCCACTTTTTCGGAGATGCCGTTTGCCACGCAGCCGGGGCACTGGTTGCCGGGGTCGGTGCAGCCATGGACGAAATGCTCCCGTTCGGCCTCCATCACGGCGTGCTTCTTTTTACTCATGGCACGGCGGACATTATCTGCCTGGCCGAATGAGAAACCAGCCAGCTCCCGGAAAATCTGCATGACCTGTTCCTGATAGACGATGCAGCCGTTGGTCACATCCAGGATATGCGCCAGCTGGGGCGTTTTATAGCTGATTTTATCCGGTTCATGGCGGTTGCGCAGGTATGTCGGGATGGAATCCATGGGGCCGGGGCGGTACAGACTGATCAGAGCGATGACATCTTCCAGGTTCTGCGGTTGCAGACCCATCAGAACCTGTTTCATGCCCGAAGATTCGAGCTGGAATACACCCTCCGTCTCACCCCGGGAGAGCATCTGGTAGGTCTCCGGGTCATCATAATCCAGCTTTGCGATTGTGAACGTTGGATCCTTTTTCTGAACAGCAAGCTCTGCATCCCGGATGACGGTCAGGGTGCGCAGACCCAGGAAGTCCATCTTTAACAGACCCATCTCTTCAATTTCCGTCATATTGAACTGGGTCACAGGCAGGCCGTCGTTGGTCGCCAGAGGCAGATAGTAGTCTGTCGGCTCCGGGGTGATGACAACACCGGCCGCATGGGTAGAGGCATGGCGGGGCATTCCCTCCACTTTCAAGGCAGTATCAATGAGCTCCGTTACCTGCGGGTCTGTATCGTACATCCGCTTGAGCTCCGGGGAGACTTCCAACGCGCGTTTCAGCGTCATTTTCAGTTCCATCGGGACCTGCTTTGCCACCACGTCCACACTCTGATACGGCATTCCCAGCACACGGCCCACGTCGCGGATGGCGTTGCGGGCTGCCATCGTGCCGAACGTGACGATCTGGGCCACGTGGTCGGCACCATACTTGCGGTTGACATAGTCAATGACTTCCTGCCGCCGCTCGTAGCAGAAATCCACATCGAAATCGGGCATACTGACGCGCTCCGGGTTCAGGAAACGCTCAAAGATCAGATTGTAACGGATGGGGTCGATATCCGTAATGCCGACGCTGTATGCGGCAATACTGCCCGCGCCGGAACCACGGCCCGGGCCTACCGGGATGCCCTGGCTCTTGGCGTAGTTGACGTAATCCCAGACGATGAGGTAGTAATTGGTATAGCCCATCGTTTTGATGACGCCAATTTCATAGCTCAGGCGGTCCTTGTTGGCCTGCGGGACATCGGGGCCGTAGCGGCGCTCCAGGCCCTCCCAGCAGAGCTTTTCAAAAAAATCCTGGTTGTCCATTCCACCCGGGGCCTTATAATAAGGAATCTTGGTGTGGCCAAAATCAAAATCAAAATTGCACTGATCGGCGATGATCCGCGTATTCGAGCAGGCTTCCGGTACCATGGCAAACAGATCGTACATTTCGTCTGTCGTTTTGACATAGAATTCATCGGTCTGGAACTCCATGCGGTCCGCATCCTGCATGGTCTTGCCCGTCTGGATGCAGAGCAGAATGGCCTGCATCTTGGCGTCTTCCTTGCGCAGATAGTGGGAGTCATTGGTTGCCACCATGGGAATCCCCGTCTCCCGGGCCAGCTTGATGAGCTGCGGCAGTACGATGTTGTCTTCTTCCAGCCCGTGGTCCTGTAACTCGATGTAGTAGTTGCCGACACCGAACAGTTCCTGATACCACAGAGCCGAAGATTTGGCGCGCTCATAATCGCCCGCCAGAATTGCCTGCGGGATCTCGCCTGCCAGACAGGCAGAGAGACAGATCAGACCCTCGTGGTACTGCTCCAAAAGCTGTTTGTCCACGCGGGGCTTGGAGTAGAAGCCCTCGACAAAAGCAGCCGACACCATTTTGCAGAGGTTTTTGTAACCGGTCTCGTTCTTGCAGAGCAAAATCAGATGGTTGTTGCCATCAATTTTATTTACCTTATCAAAGCGGGTACGAGTGGCCACATAGACCTCACAGCCGATGATGGGCTTGATACCTGCCTTTTTTGCAGCCTTGTAAAACTGCACACAGCCGTACATAACGCCGTGGTCGGTGCAGGCAATAGCAGTCTGACCGCACTCTTTTACGCGGTCCATCAGCTGGTCAATGCGGCAGGCGCCATCCAGCAGACTGTATTCTGTATGAATATGCAGGTGGACAAAGTCTCTCCCCTGGTTGTTATTCTCGCTCGGTTCCGTCATGCTTTCACCTCCTCGGCTTCCTGTTCCAGACGCTGACGCAGCGTATCGGCCAGCGACTCCAGTTTCTTCATCCGGTGCGAAAGGCCGGATTTGCTGACAGCCGGGTCAAAGCAGGCACAGAGTGCTGTCAATGAAAGATCCGGATAGGCCAGCCGTTTGGCGGCAGCATCCTGCAACACCTCCGGCAATGTTTCCAAGGCGTTCTGCTCTTTCAAAAAGCGGATGGCTTTCAGCGTCTGTGCATTGGCGCGGGCCGTCTTGCTGAGGTTTGCGGTATCGCAGTTGGTGTGGCGGTTGATCTGGTTGCGCACCTGTTTGACCGCTTTTTGCGCTTTGATCTGTGCTGCCGCATTCGCTGCCCCCATAAAGGCCAGAATGCGCTCCACATTGGCGCTGTTCTTGACATAGATGAGGTTCACACCGTTCCGGCGAGTACGATGCGGTGCAAATTCATGCTCCGCCAGCAACGCTTCAAAATCCTTGGCCAGATTGGTGCGGCTGGTCAAAAACTCAATATTATATTCTTTTTGTGGATCTATCACCGTTCCACTGCACAAAAAAGCCGACCCGATGTATGCGCTGACACAGGTCTGGCAGCGTATCAGCTCCGGGTCGATCTGCAAGCTCGTTTCTGAGCCAGTGGTGCCAAAAAGCTCATGCATCCGCGTCACCTGTTCCGGCGCACGGATGCCAAACTCATATACCACCCCGCTGGGGCGGATTTTTTCGGTGATGGTTCCCTGAACACCGCAGCGGGCAAACAACTGCTCTGCCACCTGTGCGGTCAGGGCCTGCTCGGTCTGCAGCACCAGCCCCTTTGCATCAAAATACTTGGCAAAGCAGGCAAAGCCATAGGCTGCCGCGCGAACACAGCAATCCTTTTGCAGGCTGCGCCGCGCGATTTCTTCCCGCGCCTGGGACGCAAAACTCATATTGTTTTATCCTTTTCTGTTCTTTAAAACAAGGGCACAGGCTCAGCGGGCAGAATCCCGATGCTGGGTGCTGGGCTGATAGCCTTTTTCTTCGCAAAATTCCGCGATCTTCCGAGCAAAGGTAATGGAGCGGTGTTTGCCGCCCGTGCAGCCCACCGCGATGGTCAGCTGGCTTTTGCCCTCCTTGACATAGAGCGGCAGGGCGTAATCCAGAAAATTCTCATACCGGCGCAAAAGCTCCTGTGCCTCCGGATGTCCCATAACAAAATCGACGACCTCCTGGTCAAGTCCGGTCTTGTGCTTGAGCTCCGGCACATAGAACGGATTGGGCAGGCAGCGAACGTCCAGCACAAGGTCTGCTTCCGGCGGGATGCCAAACTTGAAGCCGAAAGACAGGATATTCAGACGCATGGCGCTCTTGGCTCCCCCGTTCTTCAAGAACAGGTCGCAGACGCGTTCTTTGTTCTGCGCCGTTGAGAGCAGGGCGGTGTTGATGGTGTAGTTTGCCCGTTCTTTCAGCGGCTGCAAGATCTGACGTTCTTTTGCAAATGCCTCCCGGGTGGAGATCCCTTCCGCAATGCTGATGGGGTGACGGCGGCGGGTCTCGCTGTAACGGCGCATCAGCACATCATCCGGTGCGTCCAGAAACAGGATCTCATAGGAGATTCCCTGCTGATCCAGCTTCTCCAACCCCTGCTCGATCTCCTCTTTGCTGCGGCATCCGCGGACATCCATGGATAAGGCCACCCGCTTGAGCTGGTTATCGCCCGCTTTGGAAAAGGCCATGATACTGGGCAAAAGCCCTGCCGGGATGTTATCAATGCAGAAAAAGCCGATATCCTCCAGCGCATTCATGGCCACCGATTTCCCCGCGCCGGAAAGTCCGCTGACGATGAGAAGATCCATAGTTATTCCTCTTTCCGTTATGCCCTTACGACCCGAATCTCTTTTTCAAGGTCATAGCCTGTTTTCTCTTTGACGATGGACCTCACTTCATCACAAAGTGCCAGTACATCGGCACAAGTTGCGCCACCCAAGTTGACCACAAAACCGCAGTGCTTTTCGCTGACGGCAGCCCCGCCGTGGCGGTAGCCCCGCAGGCCGCACTGGTCGATGAGGGCCGCGGCGAAAGCCCCTGCCGGCCGCTTAAAGGTACTGCCAGCGCTGGGTTTGTCCAACGGCTGTTTGTCGATCCGTTTTTGCATCAATTCGTCCATCCTGGCCTTGATGGATGCAGCGTCTCCTTTTTTCAGGCGGAACGTTGCGCTCAGAATGCAGCCGCCGTTCTCCTCAAAAATGCTATGCCGGTACGATAAATCCAACTCGGCGGCTGGCACTTCGACGATATTTCCGTCCGCAGCCAAATACTCCACGGACGTCAGGACATCTTTCATCTCGCCGCCGTAAGCGCCTGCATTCATATAGATCGCACCGCCCACCGTGCCGGGAATGCCGTAGGCAAACTCTAAACCGGTGCAGCTGTGGTTCAGTGCAAAATTGCAAAGAGTCGAAAGCTTCATCCCGGCCCCAACCGTCACGCTGCAATAAAACACACCGGACTCTTCGCCGGGAATGTTCTCTTTCATCCCCATGCCGGTTTTCATGGCCGTCAGATCCAGAACAGCCCCCCGGAAGCCTGCATCCTCAAACAGAATGTTGCTGCCGTTCCCCAGCAGATAATAGCGAGCTCCCTGCTCCTTGCAAAAAGCCACCGCCCTGCACAGCTGGATTTCGTCGCATGGTTTTATAAATATGTCTGCCGGACCACCGATACGGAACGTACAGTGGTCGGCCAACAGCTCGTTTCGGGTACAAGCAATGCCCGCCGCATCCAGTGCGGCGCACAAAGGTTCAAACATAGTGCTCCTCCATGGGAAAATCGTTAATCCAGCGTTTCGTCCAGACCCAGACGGATCAGCAGCTCCTTGGCGGCATTGTAGCCCATCTTCTTCTGGCGGTTGTTGATGGCTGCCGTTTCCAGCACGACAGCCATATTACGGCCAGGCGAAACCGGGATGCTGGTACTGGGAATACTCACACCCAGAATATCACAATACTCGCTTTCGAGGCCGGTACGCTGGTAGTTCTTGGTGGGGTCCCAGGGCTCCAGCTGCACCACAAGGTCGAGGCTCTCGCTCACTTTAACAGCACCCACACCAAAAATACGGGCCACATTGACAATGCCAATGCCGCGCAGCTCAATAAAGTGGCGAATGTTTTCCGGTGCCGTGCCCATGATCTGACGGTTGGAAACTTTGCGCAGTTCCACGGCGTCATCCGCTACGAGACGATGGCCGCGCTTGACCAGCTCAATGGCCAGCTCGCTCTTTCCAATGCCGCTGTCACCCAGAATGAGAATGCCCTCGCCGTACACTTCCACCAGCACACCGTGGCGGGTGATGCGGGGGGCAAGTTCCAGATTCAGCACACTGATGAGGCTGCCCATCAATGTGCAGGTCGTCTCATTGGAGCGCAACAGCGCCACACCGTGTTTTTTTGCCAGTTCCAGCATCTCGGGAAACGGCTCCAGTTCTTCACTGCGGCCCACGATAACAGCAGGCGGCTGCTGCCGGAACAGCTGATCCAGACGCTCCCGACGCTTTTCCTCCGGGAGGCCCGCCAGGAAGTTCATCTCCGCCAAGCCCATGATCTGCAGACGCAGCTTATCAAAATAATCATAGTAACCCGCCAGGAACAGACCCGGACGGTTGACCTCTGCAATTTCAACACTGATGTTTTCCAGATCCTGCGGCGTGTAAACCACGTCCATACTGACTTTCTCCGTCAGCTTTTTGAGCGAAACGGTGAAGTTCCCCATCGTTTTTCCTCCTGTAGGCTCTTTTCATCTGATGCACTGGTTCAAAATGGGGGCATCGCGCTCCATCTTGTTTGTCAAAAAACAACATTGGTGCATCTAAAAGCGAAACAATCCATCTGTCCAATAAGTGGAAAGCATAATAAAGCATAATATCGTATGCTTACGAGAGTTCTAGTACACTCTATTATAGCAAACCAGCATCAAAAATAAAAGACCCCTGACAACCTTTCTAAGTGCGGATCACATCGCTGGCCCGTAAGCGCGGGTAGATCTTGGAGTTACAACATCCCATTTTCTTCTGCTTCCCGCTCCATCAAAAATCCAGAAAATCTTTTCCTGAATTGCTTCATTTGCTTGCATCCGCTGCCGATTCCTTTATAATAAAGGTAGGCACCTCACGGATATGTTGTATCCTTTACATGAGTTTTACATTTGACTGATTTCCGATTTTACATTTCATCTTTATACTTATAGTGTAGGAAAATAACACGTCAAATCAAAGTGAGGAAACACGAAATGACTATTTTCAATGTCTTTTCCTTGTTCGGCGGCCTGGCCCTGTTCTTGTTCGGCATGGACATTATGGGCAAGGCGCTGGAGAAGCAGGCAGGCGGCCAGCTGCAGAAGATCCTGAGCAAGCTGACCGATAATCCCGTCAAGGGATTTTTCCTGGGCCTGTGCGTAACCGCGATCATTCAGTCTTCCAGTGCCACCACCGTTATGGTGGTCGGCTTTGTCAATAGCGGCATCATGGAACTGCACCAGGCCATTGGCGTGATCATGGGCAGCAACGTGGGCACCACTGTTACCAGCTGGATTTTAAGCCTTTCCGGCCTGCAGGGCGACAGCCTGCTCATCCAGATGCTCAAACCCACTTCGTTCAGTCCGGTGCTGGCATTTATCGGCATCCTGCTGTATCTGGGCAAAAACGAAAAGCGCAAGGGCATTGGCACCATCATGATCGGCTTTGCCATCCTGATGACCGGCATGACCACGATGTCCAACGCGGTGGCTCCCCTGCAGGATGAAGCCTGGTTCACCAACCTCTTTGTCCGCTTCTCCAACCCCATTCTGGGCGTGCTGGTGGGTGCCATTGTTACCGGTGTCATCCAGTCCTCCAGTGCCAGTGTCGGCATCCTGCAGGCCTTGAGCGCCACGGGCGTTATCACGTACGGCAGTGCCATCCCCATCATCATGGGCCAGAATATTGGTACTTGCGTCACTGCACTGCTCTCCTCGGTGGGTGCCAACAAGAATGCCCGCCGGGCTGCTATGGTCCATCTGTACTTCAACATCATCGGCGTCATGCTGTTCCTGATCATTTTCTATGGTTTGAACAGCGTGCTGCACTTCACCTTTGTCAATGACACCATCGCGGCCTGGGGCATTGCCGTGGTCCACTCCACGTTCAACATTGCTGCCACTGTGGTTCTGCTCCCCTTTGCAGGTCTGCTTGAAAAGCTGGCTTTCCTGACCATCCCGGACGACACTCAGAAAGAGAGCTTTGCCTTGCTGGATGAGCGTCTGCTCAATACGCCTGCCATGGCTGTGGAGCGTGCCCGTGCCGCAACCGCCGAGATGGCCGAGCTTGCCCGCGTGGGTGTGTTCCAGGCTATGAGCCTGACGCACAAATGGGACGACACTCTGGCCGAAAAGATCAAAGAGGAAGAAAGCAAAGTTGATCAGTATGAGGACGCCCTCGGCACTTATCTGGTCAAGCTTTCCGGCCGGGAGCTGAACCACGCTGACAGCCAGAGCGTCAACACCCTGCTCCACACCATCAGCGATTTTGAGCGCATCAGCGACCATTCGGTCAACCTGCTCAAATCTGCCGATGAGATGCACACCAAGAACGTACAGTTCTCCCAGGATGCCCGGGAAGAGCTGCAGGTGCTGGAAGACGCTGTGCAGGACACGCTGAACCGCACCACGGAAGCTTTCCGCAAGGGCGACCTGCATCTGGCCAGTAAGGTCGAGCCGTTGGAGCAGGTGGTGGATGAGCTGGTGCGTGCCATCAAGGCCCGCCATATTGCCCGCCTGCAGGCCGGCAGCTGCTCCATTGAATACGGTTTTGTGCTGGATGATCTGCTGACCAACTATGAGCGTGTCTGCGACCACTGCAGTAATGTGGCCGTGGCACAGATCGAGGTCGCGCAGGACAGCTTTGATACCCACGCATACCTCAACGACCTGCGCAGCGGCAACGCTGCCAAGGAGAGCGAAGTGTTCCAGCGCCGTCTGGACCGCTACCGCGAGCGTTACATTTTCCCGGAAAATGAAACCACCCCAACGGAGGAAAAACAGGGATGATCTATATTGTAGAGGACGATGCCGCCATCCGCGAACTGGAACAGTATGCACTGCAGTCCAGTGGCTATCAGGTCAACAGCTTCCCCTCGTCAGAGCCGTTCTGGCAGGCAATGCGCACGACGGAGCCGGAGCTCGTGATCCTGGACGTGATGCTGCCGGGCGAAGATGGCTTTTCCATCCTGAAAAAGCTGCGCAACACCCCCTCTCTGCGGAGGCTGCCCATCATCATGGTCACGGCCAAATCCAGTGAGCTGGACACCGTGCGCGGGCTGGATTGCGGTGCGGACGATTATATCACCAAGCCTTTTGGCATCATGGAGTTCCTGAGCCGGGTGCGGGCAGCCCTCCGCCGCTCGGAGCCCGAGACTCATACCAGCGTCTACAGCTTCCATGAGATCCTGCTGGACAACGCCCGCCACAGCGTGACTGTCAGCGGCGTCAATGTAGACCTGACCTACAAGGAGTACAGCCTGCTGCGGCTTCTGCTGGAGCACACCAACCTGGTCGTGACCCGTGAGACCATCCTGCAGGTGGTCTGGGGCACGGACATTTCGGTGGAGAGCCGCACCGTGGACATGCACATCCGCACCCTGCGCAAAAAGCTGGGTGACGCGGGCAAATACATCTGTACTGTCCGCAAGGTGGGCTACAAGCTGGCGGACAGTGAGGAGGAACCCGAAGAATGAAACCACGCAGTATGGAAGAAAAAATCGGCTATCGGCTGTTCCTGATGGGATTTGTGGGCCTGTTATGCACGGCAGCACTCTGTATTTTTGTATTCCATAAGGCGTTCCGCACACAGGTCTGGACGGCAATGGAGCACGAAGCGGATCTGGTATCCGCCGGGTATCGTCTTTCCGGTGACCCGCGGCAGCTCAGTGCATACAGCACCAGCAGCCTGCGCATCACGCTCATTGACCCGGACGGCAATGTTCTGTTTGAATCCGCCACGGCACAGCCGCTGGAAAATCATCTCACCCGCCCGGAGATCCAGCAGGCCATGCAAAGCGGGGTCGGGCGCGACTGCCGCGATTCCCAGACCACCGGATATGAAACCTATTACTACGCTCTCCTGCTCCCCAGCGGCGAGATCCTGCGCGTAGCTCAGGATTCTGAGACGACCTGGTCTATCTACGATGATGCCATCCCCGCCATCATCCTGAGCTGTGTGCTGATGATGGCCGCGGCTGCACTCATGGCCGGGCTGCTGACCAAAAGCCTTGTGCAGCCGGTGCTGAAGATGACGGATGATCTTGACCGCATCCAGGACAATGTGCCCTACAAAGAGCTCATTCCTTTTGCAGAGAGCATCCATTCGGACCGCCTGCTGCGGGAGAACAATGAAAAAATGCGGCAGGAGTTTACGGCCAATGTCAGTCATGAGCTCAAAACGCCGCTTACCAGCATCTCCGGCTATGCAGAGCTCATTGAAACAGGCATTGCACAGCCCAAAGACATCCCGGATTTTGCCCGGAAGATCCATGTGGAAGCATCCCGGATGATTCAGCTGGTCAACGATATCTTGCAGCTGTCCAATCTGGACAATGTCAGTGAGGCCGGTACGCCCCTCACGATGGAGACGGTTGATCTGCTGGAGGTCGCCAGAGAGTGCGTGGAGCGGCAGAAAGTCAACGCCAAGCGTTCCTTTATCTCCCTCACCTATCTGGGCGAGAGCGCTCCCGTGCTGGGCAGCCGCAGCCTGCTGGACGAGCTGTGCCAGAACCTGTGCGACAACGCCATCCGCTACAACCGCCCCGGCGGCAAAGTCCAGATCATTACCGCCTGTACCCGGGACGGCCACTGCTCCCTCACCGTGAAAGACAACGGCATCGGCATCCCGAAAGAAGCACAATCCAGTGTGTTTGAGCGCTTTTACCGGGTGGATAAGAGCCGGAGCAAAGCCACCGGCGGCACCGGCCTGGGGCTGGCCATCGTCAAGCACATTGCCCGGATCCACAACGCCCGCATCAAGCTGGAAAGCGAGATCGGCGAGGGCACGACCATTACCGTGCTGTTTGAGACGGCACATTAAAATTCATCCCAGAAACATTACGTCTGCCTGCACTGCCGGGCAGGCGTTTTTTGCTGTCAGAAACGCTGTTTTTCGTCCATCCCGCAGGGCGCGCACGCTCCCCAGCGAGAGGATATCCGCCCCGGCCTCCCAGCAGCGCTGGACGGTCTCAACACATAGTGTTTCCAGTTTCCGGCACTGCGTTTCTGTAGGCGTGGCAGATGCCGCTTTTTTCTGGAATGTCAGCTGGACGGTAAAGCCATCCCCTGCTGCCTGCACCCCCAGCACACCGCGGCGGATAGCGATGGGCGTTTCCTCCACTATAAACGTATGCTCCTGCCCATATTCCAGCAGCACACGGGCCATCTCGGTTTCTTCTTCAGTCAGGCTAAAGGTACCAGTCTCCGTCAGCAGCAGCGCTTCTTTTTGGAGCGTTATGCTCCCCTCTTTCAGCTGTACCACCGGGAGCAGCAGTCCTTTCCCCCGCTCATACAGGTGTGGTGCACACTCTGCCGTATCCTTGGCGCATTGGAGCAGCTGCTCCGGAAAACGCTCTTCCTCTTCTGCCCGGGCCAGAAGCTCCTCACAGCCGGGCGTTACCGCCAGCACCCGGGTGGCCAGCCGGAGGTCCGCCCGTTCACAAAAGAGCGGCTCACAGGCGGAAAGCTCCCCCCGCAGGCTGCCGGTATTCAAAAACAGATACTCACATAGGCGGTAGCTGGGCCGCTGAGGCAGATGCTCCTCCGCCGCAAAGAGGGCCTGCTCCAGCGTTTTGCCGGTCCCGGCACAAAGCTGCACGGAAGCAGCCGCAGCCGAGGAATCAGCCGCAGCCTCCGGGAATTGATAGAGCAGTGCCACATTCCACTGCTCAGGTGTCTGTTCCAGCAGCAGCGCCCGGACAATGCTTTTTTCGGTGTTTTCACTCCGCAGGAAAACGCCGCACCAGCAGAGCAGCAACCCCAGCAGCAAAAGCCGCAGTGTGGCCCGGCGGCTCATGGGTTTACCTCACAGACACTTCGGCCGCGGAACTTCTCCCAGAGCAGCCGGAGGATGTGGGCCAGCACACAGATGCGGAAGAACATTGCGGCCAGCCAGAGAAGCAGAAAAACCGCGTCGAACCGGGAAAAGGCCCCCAGTGTCCAGGAACGCAGCAGCTCATAGCCGGGCAGGCCGCTCCCCTGCCGTGCGCCAAATAAAAGCGCCATTCCAAAGCAGAACGCTGCCTGCACCCCAAAGCTGCCCAGCGGCATCCAGACCGCCTTGCGCCACTGCCGCTGCGGGCAAAGAAAGGTCCATGCGAAATATTCCGGGTAGAGTATCTGCCCCAAATCCGCCCCTGTAAAACGGTACGATGCCGGAAATAAATTCTGCCAGTGCAGCTGCCCGGCAAGCCCCGCTGCACAGAGCAGAGCCCCCAGCCCTGCCAGCCACCAGAGTACCCGGGAGGAGCGGTCAAACACAGCCTCCGGCAGCGCCCAGCCTGCCCAGAGCAGCAGCGGCAGAACGCTGAGCGCCGCCATGGAAGAAAACTGGCTCCAGCAGACTTCCTGTGCTGTGCGGACAGTTCGTATCAGTTCCACTGCAAACCAGAGTCCGGACACTCCGCAGCCCAGACGGGAGAAGACACCCTTTCCAGAGAAAAGCTCCCGGGCCTGAAACTCCGCTGCCAACAGTGCGGAAAGCAAACAGAGCCCCAGCGCTGCCGGGAGCCCCCACAGGAGAAAACTCCGGGCAGAAAGTTCTTCTGTCTTGAGGAAACTGGACGCCAGGCTGGAAGCAGCCAGTCCTAAAAACAGAGTCTGCGGAGCAAAACTGCCGTTCACTGCAGGTTGATTCATTCCGGTTTCCTCCTTTGCCAGATCGTAAATGGGTTGCGGGACAAGACACGGTAGTTGCGCCGGATGACCCCGTCACTCGAGAATGAACTATCGTTCAGATACGGAACTCCCAACACTGAGACCTGTGTCAGCCCAAAGAGAACAAACAGCCCGGCACTGACCAGCCCCACCGGGCCCGCAAGACCGGCTGCCAGCACCACCAGAAGCCGCAGCAGCGTGGCCGGCTCATAAAGAGAGGGCGTAATAAAAATCGCCACGGACGTAATGCCCGCCACCAGCAGCACCGGGGTACTCATCAGGCCTGCAGCAATGGCGGCGTCTCCCACAATGAGCGCCGCCACCAGACTGACCGAGTGCCCCAGTGTTTGGGGCATCCGCAGCCCGGCCTCCCGGATGATCTCTAAGATCAGGATGATCATAACCATTTCGGCAAACAGCGGCAGCGGCGTGGCTTTTTCGGCCGCCTCGATTTTAAAGAGCAATACCGGCGGAAGCAGCTCCGGCAGATACACGGCGGTGCAGACGAAAGCCCCCGGCAGGAAAATGCTCAGGTAAAAGGCTCCATATTTCAAAATACGCAGGAACGACGAAAAAAAGGCCGTGGTGGCATAATCGTCCAGACAATCAAAGTTTTCGCAAAAAAGGGTGGGCAAAATCATGGCAGAGGGGCTGCCATTGACCAGAACAATGATTTTCCCCTCGCAGAGTTTTGCCGCCGCCACCGCCGGGCGCTCGGTATAGCTGACCGGAGAAAACAGCCGGAAGCGGCACGGAAAGAGCCAGGGCACAAAATAGCTGGAATCCAGCAGCAGCTCCGGCTTTGCCTGCGCCAGGATCTTCCGTACCTGCGCAAGCGCTCCGGGACTGACTTTCCCCTTGCAGTAGCAAAGCGCGTACTCGGTTTTCATCTCACAGTCCGCCTGCGTTACTTCCTGCACCAGCTGTTCGGTTCGGATGAGCCGCCGCAGCAGGCTCAGGTTGACCCGCAGCAGATCCGCAAACCCCTCCCGGGAGCCCCGGAGATTCCCCTCCCCTGCCGGTTCTTCCACCGAGCGAAACTTGAGGCTCTGGACCGAGAACGCGATGCCCTGTGCACAGCCATCCAGCAGCAGAACGGCCATCCCGGCCGTCAGCCGCCTGGTCAGATCGTCCAGTGTCTCTACGGGGCTGCTCTCCGCCGGGAGGCCGGAATGGTGCAGCAGTAAATCAAAGACGGCACTCCCGCCCGGCGTTTCATCCAGTGCGGGAGTGCGGCGGCTGACAGCGTCCAGCAAAAGCTCCCAGAGCGATTCCAGGCTGGCCATCCCATCAAAAAGCACCAGCGCCCCGCGGCAGTGGTAAAGCTCGACCTCCTTGGAATAAAAATCCGCCGAGCTGCCAAACATTTCGTCAAGCAGGGCGAGATTCTCCGTTAGTTTCGGTGAAAGCTGTGGCAAAATACCCCCCTCCTTTCTCCAAGCAGTATGCCCCGCCCTGCCAACGATATTCCAAGCCAATGGAGGGCCCCGCCTTGAAACTGTTGATCTTCCGCACCATTTTAATTTATCTCTGCGTGCTGTTTTCCATGCGGCTGATGGGCAAGCGCCAACTGGGAGAGCTGCAGCCGGAGGAGCTTGTCTCCACCATCCTCATCTCCAATCTGGCCTCCATCTCCATTGAATCCGAAGAAGTACCTGTTACCGCCAGCCTCATCCCGCTTTTTCTGATCGCCGCGCTGGAACTGCTGGGGTCTGTGCTCAGTTTCCGGAGCCAGTGGTTTTTCAACCTGATGTCCGGGCGGCCCAAGACCGTGATCCTGGATGGGCAAATCGACCAGAACGCTTTACGGATGCTTCGGCTGACTGTGACCGATCTGATGGAAGCCCTGCGCGGAAAGGACATTTTTGACCCCCGGGATGTCTCCTATGCCGTCATAGAGACGAACGGCAATCTTTCCGTCGCCCTGCGGCCGGAACGGGAACCGGCCCGGCTGGCCGATCTGCAGCTGAAGACCACCCAGACCAACGCCACCATCCCCTTTGTCCTGGACGGGCAGGTTCTAGAAGACAATCTCCACTGGTGCGGCAAGAATCATGCCTGGCTGGAACGCACCGCAGAGGCTAACACCGTCCTGATCTCTGAAATTTTACTGCTTGTGGGCAATGAGACGGAGGACTATTTCCTGCTCAAAAAAGAGAGCCGCCACTCCGGCAGCTCCCGCAAAAAGGATGCGTGAGGTCTATGAGACGAATTTACGCCTGTATTGCCATTGTGGCCGTGCTGTTGATAGCAGCTTTTTACAGCAGCTGGAAAGTACAGCACTTTGCCGAGGAGATTTTTTCTGACATTGACACCGCCATGGAAGCCATCCGGGATGAGGATTTCACAACCGCCCGTAAGGCATTGGCCCATGGGGCTGACCTGTGTGACCAGATGCGGATGCACATGAACCACCTGCTCCGCACCGAGGATTTTACAGAGCTGGAAGCCTCCCTCCGCGCGGCAGACGGCCACCTGGAAATGAACGCCGCCGAGGAGGCTTTTGGGGAGCTGCGCCGGGCACAGGTCCAGGTGGAGACGATGGAATGGCTGGCCCGGCGGATCCTCTGAACAGGCAAATAAAAAAGCCGTACCGGCTCCGGAACAAATTGTCCGGAAGCCGACACGGCTTTTACTGTATTTGCGTCTTATTTCTTGCGGTCGCCCATCAGCTTTTTCAGTTCATTGAAAAAGCTCTCGACATCCGCAAACTGCTGGTAGACCGAGGCAAAGCGGACATAAGCCACTTCGTCGATCTTTTTCAGTTCCTGCATCGTCAGCTCTCCAATGCGGACACTGGTCACCTCGCGGTCATAGGAGCTCATCAGGCTCTGCTCAATGCTGCTGACAGCACGCTCCAGCGCCTCGTAACTGACGGGGCGCTTGGCGCAGGCCCGCAGCATGGCGTTGAGCAGCTTCTGGCGGTCGAACGGCTCACGGGAGTTGTCTTTTTTGATGACGATGAGAGGCACCGTTTCCACTACCTCATAGGTGGTAAAGCGCATGTGGCAGCGCAGGCATTCCCGGCGGCGGCGAATGCGCTCCCCGTCTTCGGTCGGGCGGGAATCGATCACCTTGGATTCTTCATCCCCGCAATAAGGACATTTCATAGTAGTTCCTCCTGAATTCGGCCTTTTTCGCCGGAAATGGGAAATGGCTGTGGGCCATCAGTTCTTGTCCGCCTTTTTGCGCTCGCTCCAGACGACCCATGCGGAAGTGGAAACACAGAGCGAGGTGTACACACCGCTGATCATACCCATCATCAGCGGGAATGCAAAGGTGAAGATGCTGTCCAGGCCATACAGCTTGGAGATGACGCACATAACGCCCAGCGCCATCACCGTTGTCACCGTGGTGATGACGGTACGGCGGGCCGACTGGTTGACGGAGTGATTGACCAGCTCTTCAAAGGTAGATTTCTTGCCCATCAGGCTGCGGTTTTCGCGGATACGGTCATAGACCACAACGGTATCGTTGATGGAGTAGCCCAGAATGGTGAGCATGGCGGCAATAAAGTTGCCATCCAGCGGGGTGCGCAGGAGCACAAAGGTGCCAAACACCACCATCAGGTCGTTGAGCAGGGCCAGCACGGCCATCATGCCGCCCGTCAGGCCGCCGATCTTCTGGAAGCGGAACGCGATGTACAGCAGGATCAGCACCAGTGCAAACACCACAGCCACCAGACTCTTCTGGAGGAACTTGGTGCCCATTGCCGCGCTCACGTTGCTCAGAGAGAGCTGAGCAAAGGCATTGCCCGGGTACTGCTCGTTCAGAGAATCCAGCAGGTTCTGCACCTCGTCGGTGGTCACGGTCTCGGTGCCGGGCATCGAGACTTTCAGCGTCTGCTCCCCGGTGGCAACGTTCTCGCCGGTCTGCAGGGTCAGGTCCTTGCTGCCCAGTGCGGCGGAAGCCGTCTTCTGAACAGCAGAGAGGTCAAAGCTGTCCTCGTAGCTCAGGGTGATCATTGCACCGCCCGTGAACTCGGTGTCCAGCCGAACGCCCAGCACCACGGCGCAGAGGACGATGGCTGCCATCAGGCAGGCAGAAATGGTCAGGAAGCGCTTGCGCAGGGAGACAAAGTTGATGGGCTTCTTCTCTGCCGGTGCATTTTTGTCTGCACCATACAGCCACGGGTTGCGCAGCGCCTTGATGGACGCGGCGCCACGGATCATCACGCGGGTAGCGAACACGCCAAACACAAAGTTGAGCAGAACGCCCGTGAGCAGCGTGTAGCCAAATGCATAGATGGTGCCAGCCGTAGAGGGGCCAAAGGCAAAGAACACAAAGTGCAGTGCCTTGGCAAACAGACCATCCGAGGGGCCAAAGGCACCCATCAGCACGATGGCGACGATGACGATGGTCACGTTGCCGTCAATGATGGGAGTCAGGCCGCGGGCAAAACCGCTCTTGAGGGCACCGTCCAGCGATTTTCCGCTGCGCAGTTCCTCCTTGATGCGCTCTGCCGTAATGACATTGGCGTCCACGCCCATGCCGATGGCCAGGATAATGCCCGCGATACCGGGCAGGGTGAGCGTAAAGCTCTCAAACACCGGGAAGTAACCGGAAACGAACGCCAGCGTTGCCGCCACCTGTCCGGCCAGCGCGATGCAGGCCAGGAAGCCCGGCAGACGGTAGAGGGCCGTCATCAGCACCACGATGAGGGCAAAGGCAATAAGGCCTGCCAGCACCATGGCGCTGAGGCTGTTCTCGCCCAGGCTGGGACTGACGGTAGAATAGCTGTCCACCGTCAGAGCGAAAGGCAGAGAGCCGGAGTTGATCTGGCGGGCCATCTTGACGACATCCTCCTGGGTGAACGGATTGGATGCCGAGCTGGTGATGATGGCCTGTCCATCGGTGATGGCGGCATTGACGGACGCCGTGCTGACATTCTCATCGTCCAGCCAGATGCTGATGGTGCCGCCGGACTGGTACAGCTTGGTAGTGGCATCGCCGAACGCCTTGGCACCCTCGTCCGTAAACTTGAGCGCGACATAGTATTCCGAGCTGCTGCCGCTGACAGGGCCGTACTGGGCCGCTGCACTCTCCACCATGGAGCCGTCCAGGATGAGCTCGCCGTCGGCACTGCTCCCCTCCCGGAACGTCAGGTAGGCGGTGGTGCCGATTTCCTCAATGGCGGCTTCCGGGTCGAAATTCGTCTCACCGGACTGCCACGGGAACTCGAGGATGAGGCTGTCAGAGTTGTTATCCACATACAGCTCATAGTCGGTCACATTGAGAGCCACCAGACGGTTTTCAATGACGAGCTGGGCTGCTTCCAGCTGGTCATCGGTCGCGTCATAGTCATCGGACGGGACAAAGGTCACATTGACACCGCCCTTGATGTCCACACCAAAGCGGATGTCCTTTGCGCCTTTGAGGTAGGGAGTGGTCACATCACCATACTTGACCGCGACGCCAAAGAATGCCGTATAGACAAACGCCGCGATCAGCAAAACGGTGACGATCAACTGCCATGCTTTGCCTTTTGTCTTCATAAAAATCGGGAAACCTCCAAATATAATAAATCTCCACTGCGCCGTCGTTGCGGCGGTGCAGGGAGATTTTCAGCACGGGAAACGATCAGGCTTCTTCTTTTTCAGCCAGCAGCTTTTCGGCAGCTGCCAGGCGGACGCAGACGCACAGCAGGTCGGATGCAGTTTCCACCTCGTCCAGGCTGGGGTAAGTGGGTGCAATGCGCAGGTGTGAATCGTCCGGGTCCTTGTGGTAGGGGTATGCGGAGCCGGCACCGGTCAAAGTCAGGCCAGCCTCCTTGCAGAGGGCAGCCACCCGCTTGGCGCAGCCGGGCATCACATACAGGCTGATGAAGTAGCCGCCCTTGGGGTTGGTCCAGTGGGCGATATCGCCGCAGGGAGTCAGCTCCTCTTTGAACGCGGTCTTCACAGCGTCAAAGCAGGGCACCAGGCGGCGGCGATGCTTTGCCATGTGGGCCAGCACGCCCTCCTTGTTCTTCAGGAAGCGGACATGGCGCAGCTGGTTCATCTTATCGTAGCTGATGATCATGACCGAGAAGCGCTTGCAGATGTACTTCATCATGGCTTCGCTGCAGGCCAGCGCCGAAACACCGGCACCCGGGAACGTGATCTTGCTGGTGGAAGTGAACATGAAGACACGGTCTTCCGTGCCATACTTCTTGCACTGGTTCAGCAGGACCGGTGTCTCGATGATCTCATCGGTCAGATGGTGGACGATGTAAGCCTCGTCCCAGAAAATTTTAAAGTCAGGAGCGGCGGTCTTCATGGACGCAAAGCGCTCAATGGTCTCGTCGCTGTAGGTATAGCCATCGGGGTTGGAATACTGGGGCACACACCAGATGCCCTTGATGGTATCATCCTCGGCCACCAGCTTCTCGATCATGTCCATATCCGGGCCGGTGGGGCTCATGGGGACACTGATCAGCTCAAAGCCAAACTCCTCTGTGATGGCAAAGTGGCGGTCATAGCCGGGCACCGGGCAGAGGAACTTGCGGTTGGGCACCTGAGACCAGGGGCAGGGAGACTCCGGGAAACCGAACGAATACCCCATCGAGATCAGATTGTACATCAGCTGCAGGCTGGAGTTTCCGCCCACGAACACTTCCTCAGGTTTGACCCCCATCACATCGGCAAACAGCTCACGGGCCTCATGCAGGCCCTCCAGGTCGCCGTAGTTGCGGGCATCGGTGCCAGCGTCAGTAGTGTAATCCGTCATCTGCAAAAGTCCCATAGCCAGATCCATCTGGTGAGGGCCGGGTTTGCCTCGAGCCATGTTCAGCTTCAGGCCCATATCCTGAAATTTTTTATACGATTCTTCCAGCTTTGCTTTTTCAGCGGCCAGCTCTTTGCGGCTCATCTCAAAATAATTTGCCATAGTGCACACACTCCTTTATCGTACTTCCTTGGTTCCCACTGTGTCTGGGCTGCGTTTTTTCCATACGCCCCTGCCAGAGGGCGTTTTTGCACTTTTGTTTCACTGCAATCCAGACTCTCATATTCTACTACATTTTGGCCGCAGAAACAAGTCGGATGCCGCAAAAAAGCCCCGCCAAAAGCAAAAAGCTTTCAGCGGGGCTTGCACTTCCCTGCTGTGGGCCGAGCCTCAGCTCAGGGAAGCCTGGTTTTTATAACGCTTGCGCACCGCACCATAGTCCATGTGGGCCTCGCCGCCCTCCACGGTATCCTTGTCGATGGTGACACGGACGATGGTGGGGTCGTTGGGCACATCGTACATGATGGGCATGAGGATGCTCTCCATCACGCTGCGCAGGCCACGGGCACCAGTTTTGCGCTCAATGGTCTTGCGGGCAATGGCGTGGAGCGCCTCATCGGTGATCTCCAGCTCCACATTGTCCATGGACAGCAGCTCTTTGTACTGCTTGACCAGGCTGTTGCGGGGCTCCTTGAGCACGCGC
>OLNS01000478.1_pt1 | contig 36660 bp, 23 predicted proteins | sample 1673031 | NCBI WGS metagenome assembly OLNS01 (sample SAMEA3136748, study PRJEB25190) | human gut metagenome | biome: human gut; feature: human-associated habitat; material: faeces | place: Austria | collected 2013
ACGGTCTGGTCACCGGCATCCTGCGCAACGAGTGGGGCTGCGACGGCATGGTCATTACCGATAACGTTCTGACCCAGTATGTCAACGGTCCCGACGGCGTTCTGGCCGGTGTGTCCATCTACGACGCCATGATGTCCTTCGTCACCGACACCCTGCCCCAGTACAAGAACGACCCCGTCATCGTCACCGCCATGCGCGAGGCCTGCCACCACAACCTGTACGCCATCGCCAACTCCTGCGGTATGAACGGCGTCGGCGCGGACACCACCATCAAGGTGCAGGAGCTGCCTCTGGTAAGCATGCTCAAGAACATTGCCCGCATCTCCGCGGTGCTGTTCGTTGTCTTTATCGTGCTGTGGGTGCTGGGCGGCAAGAAGTTCCGCAAGACCGAAGAATACAAGGCTTATAAAGATTTCAAAAAATCCCTGAAAGCCGCTAAGAAAGCCTAACCCCCCTACAGGATCCCGCAAGCTCCCCGCCGGCCCCGGCGGGGACTTTTGAGTAAATTCTCCCCCACAACAAGGAGCAGCCCATGAGTGAAAATGCAAAGGCAGCGGGTGTCAACCGCGCCAAACTCTATCAGCTGGTGCTTTTCCCGCTGAACAACGGTGCCACCAACGTATACTATGTACTGGTGCTTTCCTACATTGCTACCTTTGGCAGCAATGTACTGGCGCTGGGTACGCTGTTTGCTTCGGTCATGGTTACGGCCATGCGCCTGTGCGATGCCATTACTGACCCCATCATCGGCGCACTGATGGACCGCACCAACGGCAAGTTCGGCAAGTTCCGCCCGTTCATGGCCATCGGCAACCTGATTATGGCCGTCAGCATCCTGATTCTGTACGGCATCACCCCCATGATTCCCGATACCATGATGTGGGCCCGCTATGCTGCCTTTGTAGGGCTGTATTTCGTCTGGGTCATCGGCTACACCTTCCAGACCAGCTGCACCCGCTCCGGCCAGACGGTGCTGACCAACGACCCCAAGCAGCGCCCGCTGTTCACCATCTTCAACACCGTCGGCTCTCTGCTGGGCATGGGCGTCATGCAGTTCTTTGCTCCCATCCTGGCCAAGAACTTTGAGGGCGGCTACTCCTCCGCCGGGTTCTTCCGTACCCTGGCCCCGGTAGGCATCATCATGTCCATCGTGCTGACCATCCTGGCCATCATCGGCATCTGGGAGAAGGACCAACCAAAGTACTTTGGCATCGGCGGCGAAAAGACCGAGAAGGTCAAAGTCTCCGAGTATCTCCAGATCATCAAAGAGAACAAGCCCATGCAGCGGCTGATGGTTGCCGGTGCCGGCACCAAGCTGGCCCTGTCCATCGCCAACAATACCACCGTGCTGTGCATGCTGTATGGCTGCATGATGGGCGCTTACGATGGGCTCTACCTGCCCATGATGGTGCTGGGCTATGTGTTCAGCGTGCCGTTCTTCCTGTTGTCGGTCCGTACCAGCCAGAAAAAGGGCCAGAAAGCCAGCCTGACCAAATATGTCAGTGTGGCGCTGGTCTGCTACATTGGCGTTTTTGTGCTGCTGGCACTGTGGGGCCGCGGTGATGCGTTCCACCTGTCCCTGATGGGGGAGAACGGCCTGTCCATCAACTTGTACACGGTGCTGTTCATCCTCTTCTTCGGCATCGGCTACGGTGCCTACTACGCTACGGCGGATATGCCTATTCCCATGGTGGCTGACTGCTCTGACTACGAGACTTACCGCTCCGGCAAGTATATCCCCGGCATTATGGGTACGCTGTTCAGCTTGGTGGATAAGCTGGTTTCCAGCCTGTCCGCTACGGTCGTCGGCATTGCCGTTACCTTCATCGGCCTGAACAATCTGCCCACCCAGTATGACCCCTATACCCCCGGTATGAACGTGGTGGTCATCGTGCTGTTCTGTGTGATTCCCATGCTGGCCTGGGCGGCGACCTTGATTGCCATGAAGGGTTACGCTTTGACCGGCGAAAAGATGAAAGAGATCCAGGCCGTCAACGCCTGCCGCCGCGACGCTGTTGCGGGCGGCATGAAGCTGGAAGATGCCATGGCCAAGTGGCAGACCATCGACCAGCTGCCTGCTGAGTACAAGGCCAAATAACTTCGCTGTATCCTATCTTCTCCATTGCCCTGGGCACCGCAAAGCCCGGGGCCTTTGTGTTTGTGCAGAACACAAAATGTGAAAACGGCAAAACCTTATTGACAGCCTGGACTTCCCGTTCTCGGACCCTACCGCCGAGGGCTGGTCATCCAGGGGGCCAACCTGCGCGCTTTGCAGGGCGGTGTGACCACCGATAAAATCTTTGATTTCGTCCGCGAACTGCGCAAGGATGTCATCATCCCGATGGTGTTCATGACCTACGCCAACGTGGTTTTCTCCTACGGCACCGCCGCCCCGGAACACATCGGCGCGTATGTGAAAAGCATGAAGGACGCGCTGCGCTAAAACTTGCCATTTTCCCATTCATAATTTTCCCATTCATATAAAATGCCCCCGTCCAGGTCCCTCAACCTGGCGGGGGCATACTTACTTATTCAGAGCAGCCTAGGGGAAATACTGCCAAGGGGGTCAGGCATTTTGGCTGCGCCCCCGCTCTGCAAACCACCAGACAAGGGCGGCGGCCAATGCGGCCAGGCTGGCTGCAGCGCCCGGCACCACGCCGGGGTGGGTGTAGCGCAGGGTAACGGTGCAATCGCCCTGGGGCAGCGATACGCCGAGTAACCCGCCAAACAGCGCCGAGGGCTGCACCTCCTCACCGTTGACGGTGACGACCCAGTTGTCATCGTAGGCAAAGCTCAGCGCCAGCAGGTCGTTGTCACCGCTGACGGCGCAGTGCACATCGATGCGCCCGCCCTCCCGGATGTCGGCATCCACATCCTGCACCTGCTGCCGGGCGGCGGCCAGAGCGGCGCTGTCCAGCTGGTAGATTTGGGTGTTGGTATGGAAAACTTCGTCGTCGGCAATGCCCAGCACCATTGTCACGTGCTGCCCGGCGGTAAAGCTGGGCAGGCAGATGACACCGCCCAGGCTTTCCGGCTCAAAATATTGGGCGTAGAGTTTGCCATCCACCACTACGTCGATGGGCAGCTGCTCCTCGGTGCCGGGGATGGCCATGTAGGCAGGCCCGGTGAGGGGCGCGGTAAAGTCCACCTGCACGGTGCCTTTGTCGGTCACGCTAAAGGTCGGCTCCACGCTGACCAGCGCGGTGTCCGTGCAGCCTGTCAGGCTTTGCAGCATGGCGTTCTGCATGGTAAAGGTATTGTCGGTCAGTGCATCCACGTCCACGGACAGGGCATCCTGCCGGGCCAGGTAGGCCAGCGGGAAGGCCGCGTCATTCTTATATAAAGTATAGGCAGAGTCGCAGTCCACCGGCTGCCAGTGCCCGGCCACCGGGCGGCTGCCATCGCTGTACAGCCAGCGGATGCCAAGCAGGCTATCGGCCACGCCGGTGCTGCCCCAGCCGTAGGTGGAGTAACCCACGTAGCCCAGCTGCTCCAGCAGCTCCTTGGCGGTGCTGGCTTTGGTGCTGGAATAGTGGCTGATGCCCCAATAGCCCAGCAGGAAGGGGTCGTTCAGCGTGTGCAGAAAGTTCTTCTCGATGCGGCAATCGCCGTCGGTCTCGGCCTTGGCAGTGGCCACGGCAACGGCGGCGTTATCGTAAAAGGCGGTAAAGTCGGCCAGGTCGAACTGCTCAAACTTGCGCAGGGCCAAAACCGTGTTGGCGCCCAGGTCGGCGGCGGTCAGCAGGGCCGCCGTACCGCAGAGCAGCCGCCGCTTGTTTACGGGCAAAGCGGGCTTTTCAATCAGCAGCCACGCCAGAATCAGAGATAACGTACACAGCCCCGCCGCGGCAATCAGCTTGGTCTTGCTGAACAGCTCCGCCCCGGCGGCCAGGGGATACCCCGCCAGCCAGACCAGCGTCAGCCCGGCGGCCAGCCCCCAGGCGCGGCGGCGCTGGGACCCTGCCGTTAGCACCCGCGCGGCCAGCAGAATGACCACCGCGCTGAACAAAAAGCTGTACCGGTAGGGGAACCACACCGGCTGCTTCATGCCGTGCCAGATTTGGTTTACACCTTTTACCCAAAAGCTGCCCGCCAGCGCCGCCAGCAGCGCGGCAAAGCCCAGCTTTTCCCGGCGAGGCGCATTGCCGCAAAAGTACAGCAGCACCAGCGGCACTAGCACCACGCCGCAGTAAATGTTGGGCAGACCGTTGGTGACATCGTTCCAGAAAAAGTTGCCGAAGAACAGCCGGTAGGGGAGTTGTAATAAATTAAACTGGGGCGTCAGGCTGAAGGTGAAGTCAAACAGCCCGCCTTTGCTTTCCTGCACTTCCAAAAGCACCGGCAGCAAAAAGAAGAAACTCAGCCCCGCCGCCAGTACACCGCTGGCCGCAAAGACGGCGAAGCGGCGGCCAAACCGTCCCTGTCCCCGGCTGGGCCACAGGCACAAAAAGTACAGGATGCTGAACAGACACACCGGCCAGGCAATATAAAAGTTGAGCAAAATGCAAAGGAAGACCAGCACCGTAAAGCCCCAGTGGCGGCCCTGGCGCATCAGGTCGTCCAGTGCAGCCAGCACCAGCGGCAGCAGCCAGACCACATCCATCCAGATGATGTTCTGGTTGTACACGATGCAGAACGCGCAGAAGGCATAGCACTGCCCCAGCACTGCAAACAATGGGTCTGCCTTGGCAAAGTGGCGTTGCAAATACCAGCAGAACGCCGCCGCGGTAACGCCGGTGCGCAATAAAAAGATAAGCCCTGCCGCCTGGGGCACCATGCGGGTAGGCAGCAGCAGAAACAGCAGGTTAAAGGGACTGTTCATGTAGTAGGCGAACAGCCCCAGGGTGCTGCCGCCCGCCAGCTTGCCGAAACTGTAAAAGAAGCCGCCCTGTTTGACCCGCGCCCACATATCGGTGATGTAGTTTACGTACAGCCCGCGCAGGTCGCCGGTAAGCACGGTACCGGTGCCAAAGGGCCACCAGCCCAGACAAAAATAGACCGCCGCCATCAACAGGCAGCCGCCCCCAAATGCCGCCAAAGTCAGCGGCCAGTATTTTTTCTTTTCCACGATGTATCCTCTACTATAAAAATGTCACAGCTTGCAATGGCCCCCTCCCAGAGGGAGACTTTCGCATTAACTTACCGATTATAGCACGCCTGCCGCTGCAAAACATGAAATATTGGTGAACACCCTGTAAAAAATGCGGATGACCTTGGTTGAAACCAGGTGAAAACTATGCTATACTGCTATTATAGTGTGCCCTGGCTTAGGGGCGTTTTGGGTTGTAGATAGGGAAAGGAATCATCGATGAAAATAGGATTTGACAACAACAAATACCTTACCATGCAGTCGGCGCATATCCGGGAGCGGATCGCCCAGTTTGACAACAAGCTCTACCTGGAGTTTGGCGGCAAGCTGTTTGACGACTACCACGCTTCCCGCGTGCTGCCGGGCTTTCAGCCGGACTCCAAGCTGCAGATGCTGCTGCAATTGAAAGACCAGGCCGAGATCGTCGTCGTCATCAGCGCCGAGGACATCGTGAACAACAAAGTCCGCGGTGACTACGGCATCACCTACGATATGGACGTGCTGCGCCTGATCGACGCCTTCCAGGGTGTGGGACTGTTTGTGGGCAGCGTTTGCGTGACGATGTACACCGCCCACCCCGATGTGGAAAACTTCGAGGCCAAGCTCAACAGCCTGGGCATCCGCACCTTCCGCCACTACAAGATCGCCGGTTATCCCAACGATGTAGCCCATATCGTCAGCGATGACGGCTACGGCAAAAACGATTACATCGAGACCCAGCGCCCGCTGGTGGTCATCACCGCGCCCGGCCCCGGCTCCGGCAAGATGGCGGTCTGCCTGTCCCAGCTGTACCACGAGTACAAGCGCGGCGTGCGGGCCGGTTACGCCAAGTTCGAGACCTTCCCCATCTGGAACCTGCCCCTCAAGCACCCGGTCAACCTTGCGTATGAGGCCGCAACTGCCGACCTGAACGACGTGAACATGATCGACCCGTTCCATCTGGAAGCCTACGGCGAGACCACCGTCAACTACAACCGCGATATTGAAATTTTTCCGGTGGTCAACGCCATGTTTGAGCTGATCGCCGGCAAAAGCCCCTACCGTTCGCCCACAGATATGGGCGTGAATATGGCGGGCAACTGCATCATCGACGATGAAGTCTGCCGTGAAGCCTCGTTGAAAGAGATCGTCCGCCGCTACTACAAATGTATGTGCGACCAGAAAGTCAGCGGCGTGGTCAAGCAGGACCGCTTCAAGCTGGAACTGCTGATGAACCAGGCGGGCATCGCCCCCGGCGACCGCGAGGTGGAGAAAAAAGCCGCCGCCTGTTCCGAGGCCATCGACGGTGCCCCGGCGGCTGCCATTGAGCTGGCCGACGGCAGCATCGTCACCGGCAAAACCGGCCCGCTGCTGGGCGCGGCATCCTCGGCCCTGCTGAATGCGCTGAAGCGGCTGGCAGGCATCGACCAGGAGATCGACCTGGTATCCTCCAAGGCTATCGAGCCCATACAGCAGTTGAAGACCACTTATCTGGGCAGCAAGAACCCCCGCCTGCACACGGACGAGATTTTGATCGCCCTGTCCAGCTCGGCCTACGAAAACCCCATCGCCGCCGCGGCTATGCGGGAACTGCCCAAACTGCGCGGCTGTGACATCCACACCACGGTCATCCTGTCTGGCGTGGACATCGACACGCTGAAAAAGCTGGGTATGAACCTGACCAGCACCCCCCATTACGAGGAAGAGGACCGCATGTATCATAAGCGGTAAGATAAAAGGCTCCCTTTGAGGGGAGCTGTCACCGAAGGTGACTGAGGGGTGGCTCTCGTGCCGCTCGTGGCTAAAGTAACCACCCCTCACCCGCTGCGCGGGAGCTCCCCTCGAAGGGGATCCTTTTGCAGTTACTGTAATAGTTGTATATGTCGTACAAGTCGTACACTTCGTAATTATCGTAATATTCGTTATTACCGTCATATTCGTTATATTCGTCATATTCGTTATGGTTATTGGGTGACGAATATGACGAAAAGAACGATTGTAACGAATATGACGAATATAACGGTAATTTTACATTAGGATAATATCTACATTCAGCTCCCTCCCTGCGAGGGGGCTGTTTTTATCGTAACTTTATTTCACTTAACTGTTTTGCAGCTGAAAATCCGAATGTTCTTTGTGCAAAAAAGCGAAAAAACATAAGCAAAACCGTCATTTTGCCGTTTTATCTAAAAAAATGTTTCAAGCACTTGACGCTTTCGTGAAAAAAGAGTACAATTCAAAACATAAGATCACCGGCGAGGAAACGGTGACCACAAAACCACAAAATCGAAGGGAGAACACAACACATGAAAAAGCTTGTTGCACTTACCATGGCTACGGCCATGACCCTCTCACTGGCAGCATGCGGCGGCGCATCTTCCAGCAGCACAGCAGCATCCACCGCCACGACGGACACGGCATCCTCTGCCGCCGAATCCACGGCCTCTGAAGCCGAGGACACCATCACCGTTATGGTGCCCCCCGTCACCGGCGACTATCTGGATAAGATGACCGAGTGGGCAGACGAGTTCCACGAGATGTATCCCAACCTGACCATGGAAGTCATCGGCACCTCCTGGGACGACCACACCACCAAGCTGTCCACGATGGCCCAGGCCGGCGAGGCCCCGGACATCTCCGAGATCTCCTACGCAGGCCTGGCAACCTACGTCGAAAACGGCACCGCCCTGAACCTGAGCGAGTACATGGACAAAGATCAGCTGGCTGACTTTGACCAGAACGCCCTTGACTACATGACCGTCGAGAACAACGTCTACGGCCTGCCCCTCTACATCACCATCCAGGCACTGGGCGCCAACAAGGATATGCTGGAAGCCGCCGGTGTGGATGTTGCCAAGGTGCAGGAGAGCGGCTGGACTTACGATGAGTTCATGGAAGCCATCAAGAACGGCACCAAGGACGACACCTTCGGCTTCGTCTTCGCCAACTCCGGCGCAACCGCTTCTGACTTCCTGAACATCTTCGGTGTCAGCGCCGGCCTGAACAACGCTTTCAACTCCGACCTGAAGTATGAGTACACCAGCACCAAGATGCTGAACCTGCTGACCGCCGTTGAGGAAATGACCAAGTCCAGCTACATGCCCAACTACGGTGTCGAGGCTTCCCAGCGTATGGTCATGTGCGAGACCGGCAATGCCATGATCTTCGGCAAGGCCATGCCTCTGTTCGAGAACAACATCAACAAGAACAACGCCGCGATCGAGGCAAACGACGGCACCGCTGTTGAGAACTCTATCCCCGTTACCTACGCGTTCCTGCCGGTTCCCACCATGGACGGCGTGGAGGAAAGCTGCTACGGCACCGTCGACGGTCTGGTCGCTTTCCGCAACAGCAACTCCACCGATGAGCACATCCAGAACGTTATGAAGGCCCTGTACTTCCTGTCCTCCGGCGAACGTGCCGCTTACGTTGATGCTACCACCTGCCTGGACGGCGTCTGCGCTTCCGCCCGTGAGGCTCTCGCTTCCATGGATACCGGCGACCGTGACCAGGGCAACATCGACTGCGCTGCCCGCCTGATCAAGACCGTTGTCGCTCCTCCGACCGGCATCACCGCTGAGCAGACCGCAAGCGCCAAGCAGCTGATGGACGAGGTCATCGTGCCCAAGTTCCAGGCTCTGATCGCTGGCGAGACCACCGCACAGGCCATGTACGACGAGATCGTCAAGCAGGCTACCGCCGTCTTTGGCGAGGATGGCTGCGACCTGACCTGATTTTGCCGCTGCCCCAATTGAATCCGCACTGAATGGGAGTTGCGCATAACCCCCGTTCAGCTATGGCGGCTCCCCCCCGGCTTACTGGTGGCGAGCCGCCATTTCTATAGGATATTATAGCGCAAAAACAACGTTGGAACGCTGTGTATCCAGAACACCGCAGGAGGTTCCCGAATGTCGAAATCCACCCAACCGGCGGCCGTAAAGCCGCGCAAAAAGCCCTTTTTCACCAACGATGATCTGTGGGGCTATGCGTTCATCGGCGTTGCCGTCATCTTCTTTTTGATGTTTACCATCTACCCGCTGATCTCGGCTGTCATCACCAGCTTGGAGGATTACAAACCCTTCGGCTCTGACTTTGTCGGCCTGAAGAACTACCAGACCACCTTCACCAACGCTCTGTTCTGGAAGTCCCTCAAAAATACGCTGGTCTACACCGCCGTGGTCGTGCCGCTTTCGCTGCTGATCTCCTTCTCGGTGGCCATCCTTATCATGCCCTTTAAAAAGAAGCTGCAGTCTGTCTTTAAGGCCATGTACTACCTGCCCGCCGTTGCCTCCGGCATCGCGCTTTCGGTGGTGTGGCTGTGGATCTACGATTCCTCGCCCTCCGGCCTGTTCAACCAGCTGCTCACCTTCTTCCACCTGCCCACCCAGAACTGGCTGGGTTCCAGCAAGACCTCGATGCTGTCCCTGATGATCATGGCGCTGCTTTCCGGCCAGGGCCAGAACATCATCATCTACACCGCCGCCCTGCTGGGTATCGATAACACCTACTTCGAGGCGGCCGAGCTGGACGGCGCGACCTTCATGCAGAAGGTCACCCGCATCGTATTCCCGCTGGTCAAGCCCACCACCCTGTTCCTGCTGGTTACCGGCGTCATCGGCTCCTTCCAGGTGTTCATGAACGCTTACATGATGACCGGCGGCGGCCCGGACAACGCCACCACGATGATCGGCCTGCTGATCTACAACAACGCCTTTACCTATAATAAATACGGTCTGGCGTGCGCACAGGCGGTCATCCTTACCATCATCATTGCGGCTATCTCGTTCCTGCAGTTCAAGATGGCCGGCAGCGATGTCGAATACTGAGAAAGGGGGAGAGATAAATGGCAAGTGGTCTGTATTCCCAGCATGTCAACAACAAAAAGATGCTGTATCTGCGCAACACCATCATCATTCTGGTGCTGGTCACCCTGGCAGTGTGCTGCCTGTTCCCGCTGTTTTACATGATCGTCAACTCCTTCGGCCCTGCGGTCGAGGCTGCCTCCTCCAACCGCTCGGTGTTCCCGACGTCCTGGAGTCTGGATTCCTACAAGGCGTTCTTCTCTTTCAGTGAGTACAGCGTCAAATGGCTGACCAACACCTTTGTGGTGTCCGCCTGCCAGGTGCTGGGCAATGTTGTGTTCGCCAGTCTGGCCGGTTATGCCTTTGCCAAGCTGAAGTTCAAGGGCAAGAACTTCCTGTTCAACCTGATTCTGATCGGCATGATGATTCCGTACCAGGTCACCCAGGTGCCCCTGTACATCCTGATCGTCAACAAGTTCCATCTGTCCAACTCCTACACGGCGCTGGTGCTGCCGGGCCTGGTCACGTCGTATAACATCTTCCTGACCAAGCAGTTCTTCTCCAGCATCCCGACCTCGCTGCTGGAGAGCGCCAAGTTGGACGGCTGCAGCCAGCCCAAGATCTTTACCCATATCGTGCTGCCCCTGTCCAAGACCATTCTGGCGGTGCTGTCCATCAACACCTTCCTTTCCAGCTGGAACAACTTCTTCTGGCCCTTCCTGGTCACCTCCAAAGAGGCGATGTATACCATTCAGGTCGGCCTGAAGCAGTTCAAGTTTGCCAACACCACCTTGTTTGGCCCCATGATGGCCGGTGCCACCATCTCCGCTCTGCCCATGTTCATCCTGTTCTTCTGCCTGCAGAAGTACTTCCTCGAGGGCGTTACGGTCGGTGCTGTCAAGGGCTGATACCATGATACGTAATGCTGTCCCGGCGGACCACGCTGCCCTGCTGGCCCTGTGGCAGGCAAACGCGCCCCGGCAGGGGTATGCGTCCCGCCCGGACGCTGAAGTGGACCGGCTGCTGTTCCGCCACCCGTATTTTTCCTATGAATATACCTTTGTAAGGGCAGAACAGGGGAGAGCGGTCGCCTTTATCTGCGGCTGTGTGGGAAACGACATCCCCCATGGGCGTGAGCGCGGCTGCTTCACCTGCCTTGCGGCAGACCCCGCCTGGGATACGCCCGAAACCACGGTGCAGTTGTTGGATGCGCTGGAAGAAGCTTTCCGTGTCGCGGGCAAAACCGCCAGCGCCGTGACCTTCTTCAACCCCATGCACCTGCCCTGGGTCATTCCCGGCTCGCCGGGGCATGAACACAACAACATGCCCGGCATTGCCACCGACCTGCCCCTGCATGAAAGAATGCTGGCCCACGGTTACACCGAAACCACCCAGGAAACTGCGATGTACCGAACTTTGACGGACTATGCGATTCCGCCGGAGGTCCGCGCACTGGAACACCGCACAGCCGCCGAAGGCTGCACCCTCGCCCTGTATGACCCCAACCGCCACCACGGGCTGGACGCCATGCTGCAAGCGCTGGATAACCCGGACTGGACGGTCCGGGTCACAGCCGCCGCCCGCGACGGTCTCTGCCTGCCGGTGGCTTTGGCAGGGAACACGGTGGCCGGTTTCGCAGGCCCGGTTTACCCGGAGCCTACCGGCCGGGGCTACTTCGCGGGCATCGGCATCGCGCCGCAGTACCAGCACCGCCATCTGGGCAAGCTGCTTTTCTTTCGCCTGTGTGCGGAGGAAAAGCGCGCCGGGGCAGTCTATATGTCGCTGTTCACAGGCGTGGCCAACCCGGCACGTCGCATCTATGAAAGCGCTGATTTTACCTCGGTGCGCACCTTTGGCGTACTGCTAAAAACGCTATGATGTACACAAACAAACAGCTTTTACAGCTGACGCTCCCGCTTTTTGCGGAGCAATTCCTCATCGTCTTTGTCGGTGTGGCCGATACCTTTATGGTGTCCTACGCTGGCGAGGCCGCCGTCTCCGGCGTGGCGCTGGTGGATACCATCAGCTTCCTGATCACTGCCGTGCTGGGTGCTTTGTGCACCGGCGGCGCGGTGGTGGCCAGCCAGTACCTCGGCAGCGGCGACCGGCAAAAGGTCGCGCTGACAGGCCGCTTATTGCTGGGTGGTGCCCTGCTCATCGGACTTGTTATCTTAGCAGGTGTTGAGTTGCTGGGTGCCCCGGCCCTGCGGCTGATCTTCGGCAATGTGGAGGCGGACGTCATGCAAAGTGCCCGCGACTACTTCCGCATCGTGGGGTTCAGCTACCCGTTTTTGGCGGTGTACAGCGCTATTACCGCGCTCTACCGCAGCCAGGGCAACAGCATGATCTCGATGGTCTCCAGCCTGGTCGTCAACCTCATCAATGTGGCGGGTAACTTCTGGTTCATCCGCATTATGGGGTTGGGTGCAGGCGGTGCGGCGCTGGCAACGGCGCTCTCCCGCGGGGTGGTGTGTTTGCTGCTCTGCGCGCTGGTGGCCCACAGCGGCATGCTGCACGACCCCGGCACCGTAACGCTGGCGGATTGCCGCAGCCTGACCGGCAAGATGCTGCGTATCGGTGTGCCCACAGGCGTCGAAAGCTCGCTGTTCAGTTTGGGCAAGCTGCTGGTCCAGCAGCTCTACGCCTCGCTGGGCACAGTGGCGCTGGCGGCCAATGCCGCTGCAGGGGCGCTCTCCTGTATTGCCACGCTGCCGGGCGGTGCTATCAGTCTGGCCATGCTGCCCGTCATCGGGCAGGCCATCGGCGCGGGCAAGCCTGACGAAGCCCGCCGCTTGGGCCGCAAGCTGCTGGCCATCGCCTACGTGCTGATGCTGGGCACCAACCTTCTCGTTTACATCTTCCTGCCGCAGCTTTCGGGCCTGTATGGCCTGACCGCCGAGACCACCGCCGTGGTCCACGACCTGCTGCTGTGGCACTGCATTTTTGCCTCGCTGTTCTACCCGGCCGGGTTCTGCATCCCTGCGGCGCTGCGCGCTGCCGGAGATGTGCGCTACCCCATGGTCATCAGCGTGGCGTCGATGCTGGTCTTTCGCGTCGGGCTAAGCTTCGTCTTTGTGCGGGGCTTCGGCCTGGGTGTGGTCAGCATCTGGATGGCAATCTTCGTGGATTGGGGCTTTAGGGCCGTACTGTTCGGCCTGCGTTTCCACTCCAATATCTGGCAAAAGAAAAAACTACTATAGGGCAACATCACACAATTCCCGCCCTTCGGGCTTAAGCACCGCTCCGGCGGCTGCGGCACGCCATCTGCGTTGCAAAAATGCTCGAGAATACACAAAGTATTCTCTGCGCTTTTTGCTTAGCAGCTGGCGCACCTCGCTCGCCGTATCGGCACTTAGAATTGTGTTCTGCCGCCCGAAAATACTACTGCAAAAGAAATCAAGGGGGACCGTTATGGTTGAACTCAAACGAATCCCGACCGAACAACGCAACGAAGCTACGGCCCATATCGACCGCATGTCCACGTTGGAGATGGTACGGCTGATCAATCAGGAGGATCACAAGGTGGCTGACGCTGTCGGCCGCGAGGCACAGCACATCGCCCGGGCCGTGGACATCATCACCGGCCATATGAAGCAGGGCGGACGGCTCATCTACGTGGGCGCCGGCACCTCCGGCCGGTTGGGTATCCTCGATGCTGTCGAGTGCCCGCCCACCTACTCCACCGAGCCGGAGCTGGTGCAGGGCCTCATCGCAGGCGGCACCCCGGCCATCTTCCGTGCCGTCGAAGGGGCCGAGGATGACCCCGATCTGGGCCGCAAGGATCTGGAAGAGATCCACTACACCAAACAGGATGTGCTGGTGGGCATCGCCGCCAGCGGCCGCACGCCCTATGTCATCGGCGCTATGGAGTACGCCAAGTCCCTGGGCGGCGTGACCATCGGTGTGACCTGCTGCCCCGGCAGCGAGATCGACACTCTGGCCGAGGTGGGCATCGCACCGATGCCCGGCCCCGAGGTCGTGACCGGCTCCACCCGCATGAAAAGCGGCACAGCCCAGAAAATGGTGCTGAACATGCTCTCCACCTGCACGATGATCCGCCTGGGCAAGGTGTACGGCAACCTGATGGTAGACGTCAAGCCCTCCAACGAGAAGCTGATCCGCCGCTGCGTGTCCATCGTCTGCGCGGCCGCCGAGTGCGACGAAGCCGCCGCTACCGCTGCGCTGGAGCAGTGCGGCTATCATCCAAAGATCGCTATCGTCATGCTGCTGTGCGGCTGCACCGCCGAGGAAGCCGAAAAACGCCTGGCGGAAAAAGACGGCTATATCGCCCGGGTGGTGGGCTGATGCCCGCCCTGCGCTGCGGCGCGGACAGGCTGGGAGAGTATAAACATCTGTTTAAAGATGCCCGCGTGGGTCTGGTCACTACGCCCACGGGCCGCACAAGTGACGGCCGCTCCACCATTGCCGCCTTGCAGCAGGCCGCTGACCTGCGCGTCCTGCTTGGCCCCGAACATGGTGTGCGGGGCGACGGCGCGGCAGGGGCGTTCATCCCCCAGTATACCGACGCCGCCACAGGCCTGCCGGTGTTCAGCCTCTATGGCAAAGACTCCAAGCGGCTGACCCCCGCCATGCTGGAAACTTTTGATGTGTTGGTGTATGATATACAGGATGTAGGCAGCCGGTACTACACCTTCCTCTCCACGCTGGCCTACCTCATCGAGGATTGCGCCGGGGCGGGCAAGCGGCTGGTGGTGCTGGACCGCCCCGACCCGCTGGGCGGAGAAATCATCGAGGGTACAACTTTGCGCCCCGGTATGGAGAGCTTTGTGGGCTGCTATCCGCTCCCCACGCGCTACGCCCTGACCATCGGCGAGTTTGCCCAAATGGTCAACGCCGAGCAGCACTTTGGCTGCAACCTTACCGTCGTACCCTGCACCGGCTGGCAGCGCGGCCAAAGCGCCCCGGCCTGGGGCACGCCGTGGATCATGCCCAGCCCCAACATCCCCAACTACGAAACGGCTCTGCTCTACGTAGGCACCTGCCTGTTTGAGGGCACCAATGTCTCCGAGGGCCGCGGCACCGCCGCTCCCTTCGCCGTCATCGGTGCGCCCTATATCCATGATGCCGAGGCGCTGGCGGCGGCTTTTAACGCCCGCGGCCTGCCCGGTATCTGCGCTACGCCGTACTATTTTACCCCGACGTTCTCCAAACATCAGGGCCAATTGTGCGGCGGTGTGCACCTGCACGTGCTGGATGCCGACGCCGTGCGCCCGCTTTCGGCAGGCCTGACCCTGCTGGAACTCATCCGGGATACCTGCCCCAATGACTTCGCCCTGCTGCCCCCGCATACCGAGGGCGGCCGCCCCTTTATCAGCCTGCTGGCAGGCCATCGGGAACTGGAACGCCCGGACTGGACGGCGGCGGAGCTTATCAAAGCCCAGGCCCCGGACGAAGCCGCCTTTGCCGCCCGCAAAGCGGCCTACCACCTGTATTGACGAGGTGCTTTTATGCGTACATTGCAAGAAATGACCCTGCAGGAAAAACTGGGCCAGCGATTGGCCGCGGGCTTTCAGGGGTTAGAGCCGCCGGAAGAATTTCTGCGGCTTATCAAAGAATATAAGGTCGGCAACATCATCCTTTTCCGCCGCAATATCCAGGATGGCCCCCAGCTGAAAAAGCTCTGCGCCACCCTGCGCAAAGTGGTGGAGGAAGAAACCGGCGTGACGCCCTTTATCACCATCGACCAGGAGGGCGGCGTTGTAACCCGCCTGCCGGAGAGTGAGGTCAACATCCCCGGCGCCATGGCGGTAGCCGCCACCGGCAACCCCCGCAACGCCTACGATATGGGCCTGCTGACCGCCCAGGAACTGCGCAGCTGCGGCGTGGATTTCAATCTGGCCCCGGTCATGGACATCAACTGCAACCCGGACAACCCGGTCATCGGCGTGCGCAGCTACGGCGATACGCCGGAGCGTGTGGCCGAATACGGCAGCCAGATGGTGCGCGGCCTGCTGGACGGCGGCGTCTACTGCTCGCTCAAGCATTTCCCCGGCCATGGCGATACGGCGGTGGATTCCCACCTTGGCCTGCCCTGCATCGACCGCAGCTTTGACGAGCTGATGCAGCGGGAACTGAAACCGTTTATTGCGGGCATCGAAGCTGGTGCACCCGCCGTGATGACCACCCACATCCTCTTTCCGCAGATCGAGCCGGAGCACATCCCCGCCACCATGTCCCGCCGCATCATGACGGGCCTCCTGCGGGAAAAGCTGGGCTTTGGAGGCATCATCATTTCCGACTGCATGGAGATGGACGCCATCAAAAAGTTCTACGGCACGGTCAACGGCGTGCTGGCTGCCATGAAAGCCGGTGTCGACCTGGTGTTCGTCTCCCAGACACCCGCCCTGGCCGCCGAAGCAATGCAAAATGCCCGCCGTGCCGCCGAAAACGGCGAGCTGGACCTGGCCGAACTGGACGTCAGCGTGCAGCGCCTGCTGGAGGCCAAGGCCCAGTGCGCTGCCATGCAGCCCAAAACGCTGGGCGATGAAGCCGCTTGCCGCGCCCGCGCCGAGGAAGTGCGCGCCGCGTCCATCACTGCCGTACACATGCCCCAGGGCGGCATGCCTGCCCTGGGCGACAACCCCTTGTTCCTGGGCTGCGCCGACTACCGCAGCACCATTGCCTCCAACGGCGAATCCAGCGGCTTCACTTTTCCCGAAGAAATGCGCCGCCACGCGGACAAAGGCACCGCGCTGGTTACCGACAAAGACCCCGGCGACGCTGAAATTGCCGAGGTCGTATCCCAGGCTGCAGCTCACAGCTGCATCGTGCTGGGCACCTACAACGGTCACATCCTGCAAGGCCAGCTGCGCCTGGCTAAGGCCCTGGCCGCCACCGGCCTGCCGATGATCTTAGTTGCGCTGCGCAACCCCTACGATTTGCGTAACATGCCCAACCATGTGGCCGCGCTGGCCGGGTGGGAGTACACCCGCCCGCTGTTTGACGCCCTGTGGCCGGTGCTGAACGGCACCGTCCGGCCCACGGGCAAACTGCCGCTGCTTACCCTGACAAAGGCGGCGAAATAATGGCACACCTGCAAATTGAGCAGCGGCTCGAAACACTGGGCGGGCAAAGCATCTTCCACGTCGTCCTGCCCGAGGCCGGCGACCTGCACGAAGCCCCGGTCGTCTACCTGCTCCACGGGGCGGGGGACAACGGCACAGGCTGGCTGCGCTACACCGCCGCCGAGCGCTGTGCCACCGAGAAGGGCTTGGTCCTCATCATCCCCGGCGTAGGCAACAGCTGGTACACGGATATGGCCAGCGGTGTACAGGCGTTTACCTGCGTCACGCAGGAATTGCCCGCCGTCTGCCGCCGTATGTTTGGCCTGACGCAGCAGCGCGAAAAAACGCATGTCATCGGCCTTTCCATGGGTGGCTATGCGGCGCTGAAACTGGCGTTGACCAATCCGTATAGTTATACGACTTGTACTGCACTTTCTGCTGCGGTCCGCCCGGAGCAGGTAGTCAAAAGCCCCGATTGGCCCTTGCCGCCTGCCGCCGCCCGTGCGGTGTTTGGCACCGGCATTGACCACGGCGAACTGCCGCCCCAGGCCGACCTGTGGCAGCTGGCCGCCAGTGCCGACCCTGCCGCCCTGCCTGCCATCCGTATGGTATGCGGTGAACAGGACGCCCTGCTGCCCGCCAACCGGGAATTCCACGCGCTGCTGCAAAGCAAAGGCATCGCCCACACGTTTGAAACAGCCCCCGGTGCCCACACCTGGCCGTTCTGGGATGCCCAGCTCAAACGCGTCCTTGACCAGATCTTCCCATAACAAAAGGCTCCCCGCAAGGGGAGCCTGAATAGGTTGTGCACTTTTTTGGGAGGGGGCTCCCGCGAAGCGGGTGGGAGAGAGCCAGCGATTTAATTGCAGCTAAAGATACTGTCTCTCCCTCAATCAGCTTCGCTGACGGCGCTCCCCCTCTGGCACTTTGTGCCACCTCCCCCGTATCGGGGGAGTCTGTCTCACAGAGGGAGCCTTTTAGAGTTACCGATGATCCACCCTGTGCGACATACAAATCTGGTAGCTGCTCTCCAGCGTGCCCTGTATCGCCGCGTAATCCTGGCTGGCCAGCACGGTGAACAGCGCATCCACCACCATCAGCTGCGCCAACCGGCTGCTCATCGCGCCGCTGCGCACATACACTTCTTTCGACGATGTGTACAGCAGCAGCTTGCACCCCGCACTCAGCGGGGACTTGCTGTAATGGGTAATGCCAATGGTATGGCACCCGCTGGCCTGCACAGCCTCCAATGCCTGCAAGATCTCCTGCGTCTTGCCGGTGTTGGAAATAAACACCGCTGTATCGTCCTTTGTCAGCGTGGCACTGTAGCTTAGCTGCACATGACTGTTAAAGTTGAAAATGGCGTTTTTGCCAATGCGCAGCAGCTTGTCGCACAGGTCCGAGGCCACCAGCCCAGAGGCCCCCATGCCAAACAGCTTGATGGATTTGGATTGCAGCAGCCAATCTGAGGCCGTCTGGTAGGCGGCGGGGTCCATCAGCTTGGAGGTCCGCTGCAGCGCCTGCAAACTGGCCGCCGTCACGTTCTGCAAAATTTCCTGGGCGCTTTTGCCCTCTCGCAGGTCAGAAAAATGTACGGTCGGGTCCACTTCCACCTGGGGCTCAGCGCTGTATTGCAGGTAGAGCTGCTGGCGCATGTCCTTCAACCCGGTGTAGCCGATCTCCTTGCACAGCCGCACCCAGGCCGCCGAGCTTACGCCGGATTGCCGCGCCAACTCGGCAATGGGGATGCTGTACAGCTCCCGCGTGTGGGCCAGCAGATAATCGGCCGCTTTCTGGCAGGTGGGGCTCAGTGCGCTGTAGCTGCTGCGCACCCGTACTTCTACATTAGTCATGCAGGTTCTCTCCTTCTTATGCCTTTACAGGCTCAGCTTGCCCATCACAACAGGGTGGGCCGCGCCGGTGGCGCTGGGGGCGTTGTTGCAGCGGCCGTGCAGCATCTCGTTGGCCAAAATCGCAAAGGCAACGGCCTCCTTGGCGTCGCTGTCCAGGCCCAGGGCCTCGTTGGTCACCACTTCGCAGCCGGGCAGGCCCGCCTGCAGCAGTTCCATCAATACAGGGTTGTGGCTTCCGCCGCCGCCCACGATCAACCGCTCCGGCTTCTGCGGGCAGTGGTGCTCCACCGCCAGGCAGATGCTCTCGGCGGTAAAGGCCGTGGCCGTGGCGATCTTATCGTACCCGGTCAGCCCCAGCTCCTCGCCCTTGCGCCACAGCGCATCCACAAAGGCGGCGCTGTAATGCTCACGGCCGGTAGTCTTGGGCGGGGCCAGCCGCAGGTAATCGTCGCTGTCCACTAAATACCGCAGCAGTTCGGCGCTTACTTGCCCCTGTCGTGCCAGCTTGCCGCCGTCGTCGTAGCGCAGCGCGCCGTTCGTTACCCGCGCGGCCAGTGCATCGATGACCATGTTGCCCGGGCCGGTGTCAAAAGCCAGCGTGTCCGCCAGCGCACCGCCCGCAGGCAGCACAGTAATGTTGCCAATGCCGCCAATGTTTTGCAGCGCCACGGTGCGGTGCTCCTCGCGGTATAAAAGGTACTCGGTGTAGGGGACAAGGGGCGCACCCAGCCCGCCGGCGGCCATGTCCCGCACGCGGAAGTCACTCACCACCGGGCAGCCCAGCCGCTCGGCGATCAGGCTTGGCTCGCCAATTTGCAGCGTGGCCCGCACCTTGCGGCCCAGGTAGTCTGCGCCCGCAGGCTCGTGCCAGATGGTCTGCCCATGGCTGCCCACAAAGTCCACGTCGCCGGGCTGGATACCCGCCGCGCGGCAGGCTTCCAGGCAGGCATCGGCGGACAAGTCGCCCAGGTAAAAGTTCAGCAGGCAGATCTCCCGGCTGTCCAGCGGCGCACCGCCCGCCACCTGCAAAATTTTTTGCCGTGCCTCATCGCTGAACGGCAGCGTGATGAACCCCAGCTGCCGCACCTTGGTATCGGTGCCGCAGCCCCGCAGCTCCACCACGGCGGCGTCAATGCCGTCGGCGCTGGTGCCGCTCATCAGCCCAATGGCGATGCAGGCATCCTTTTGTAAAAAAGAAAGTTTCATCGTAGGACCTCCTGAAATAATAAAACATCTTCTTAAAATAAAGTTTCAACCTGATTCTATTATCTTCGCTTCAGGGCACTTTGTCAAGAGAAAATTTGCGTATAAACGTAATAACTGAACAATAAAGGAGCAAATGTATGCAAACACAGTATTACGCCGGGTGGGACGGCGGCGGCACCAAGACCCTTTGCCGCGTTTTGTATCAGGGTGGCACCGCGCCGCAGCCCTTTACCGCCGGTGCGCTCAACCCCAATGGCACCGTGGCGGGTCAGTGCGAGGCCACCGTGGCCGACCTGCTGCGCAATATGGCCGCACTGCCGGGCGGGCTGGACGCCTGCCGCATGCTGTGCATCGGCGCGGCGGGCATCAGCAACCCGGCCACCCGGGTCCACCTGCAAAATGCCCTGCAGGCAGGCGGCTACCACGGCCCGGTCACCTTCACCGGCGACCAGCAAACCGCCCTGTACGGGGCCCTCGGTGGGCCGGGCGGCATCGTGCTCATCGCGGGCACCGGCTCCATCTGCTACGGCCAAAGCACCGATGGCCGCGAAGCCCGCAGCGGCGGCTGGGGCAGCCTGATGGACGACGAGGGCGGCGGCTTCGCCCTGGGCCGGGACGCCCTGGCGGCGGTCGTCCGTGCCGAGGATGGCCGCATTGCCCCCACCGTGCTGCACGATGCAGTGTTCGAGGCGCTGCAGGTCGGCGCCGTCCGGGAGCTGATCGGCAAGATCTACGCGCCGGGTTTCGGCAAGCGGGAGGTGGCCGCACTGGCCCCGCTGGTGGGGGCCGCCGCCGAACAGGGCGACGCCGCCGCCCTGCAAATTGTGGAAAAGGCAGGCCGCGAGCTGGCCCTGCTGGTGCGCCCGGTGGCCGAAAAGCTGGGGCTGCAATCGGCGCGTATCGCTTTTGCGGGCAGCGTGCTGCAAAAGTGCGCCCCGGTGCGCAGCGCCGCCCAAACGCAGCTGCAAACCCTGCTGCCGCAGCTCACCCTGGCCGAGCCGCAGGGCGACGCCGCTGCCGGTGCCGTTCTGCTGGCACGTTGTAAGGCAGAAGAATAAAAGTGCATAGACCCGGCTGAGAGGAGTGTATTAGGCACTCCTCTATTTTTTGTCCAAATTTTGCGCTGCGTTTGGCCATATAACAGGTTGAATTTGCGCAATTAATTTGCGCGAATGGATTGCACAAAACGCAAAAAAACGACAAAAAATGTGCAGGAATTCCGTGAAAAAGAAAGAATACGCAAAGAATGACGCAAAAATGTGTTGAGCAAATTTACCAAATTCCATATTGCAGACTTAGCACAATGACGAAAAATAAGGTGCAACGCCCATAAATCGCCCATAAATATTGAAATTTGAAGCAAAAAGTGTTATAACATTAATAGAAATCCTTATAAGTGTAACGAATAAAAAGTGAGCGGCGCAAGAAACCCCAAAAAATTGCTCAAAAACGCAACGGTTGCGCATAATATCCCCTGGGGATATATTTCACAGGTCTACCTGTGAAATAATGCGTACTGTCAGCAGGCGATGTATCCGGCCGCCGCTGCACGCAAGATCCAGCCAACATTACAGACATACATAGAGCCACCGAAAGGAACAGAAAGGAAGGGAGCAGATGTCTAAGCACAGCACCACCCACCGTACCCTGAGCCGCCGCCTGGCGGCCCTCCTGGCCGCCCTGGCCCTGCTCGCCGCCATGGCTTTGCCCGTTTATGCCGAGGCCCTTGATGGCGCCACGCAGATGCAGGAGACCGTTGAGACGGACAACAACGGTGAGACAGATAATAAAGTTGAGACGGGCAGTGACGTTGAGCCGGACGATAAGTCCAAAACGAATGAGGGCACTGGCGTAGACACCGATTCCGAAGATACGAACGATAACGCCTCGCAAACCCCCGGCGCAAACTCCACCGCCCCGGCAGACAATGCCACTGCGGACAACACCGCCCCATACGAGGAAAAAACCGATCTCACCGAAGAGGATACTGCGGATGACGGAGAAGGCCCTGCAGACGAAGCTGGCGCGAAAGAGACCTTCTTCGCAGCGGATACCTGCAGCGAGGACGAAACGGGGAGCAGTGATATGTCTGCACCAATGGCCGCATCGAATGAGGGGGAAACGACGAGCTTTATCCCGAAAACGGCAACCATTTATTTTGCGGTTGACAGCGCATATCAGGATACCTACCGGGTTAATCTGTATGTGCAAAAGAAAGATGGTAACGGTCTAAATAAGGACATGAGCGATACAGGTAAGACAATAGACGGTAGTGATGGAAAGAAGCACAAGATATTCAGTGTTACACTAAGTCAGGCGGACTATCCGGGCGGCGGTTTTGATCGGCTTATTTTCCAGTATTTTGATGGGCCTAAACCGGAGAACTGGAAAAATAATTTCTTTGGATTTGGAGGAGAACCGGGAGATAATAATGGAAAAGTATATAAATCATGGACATCAATAGATAAAATCGCCGGAAAAATGTTTGACGGCCAAATCGGATTGAATCAGGGAAATGCATTTAACGAATCCCAATGGACGCGCGTGGAATACTATTACGCGGGTATGCCGCTGTACTTCAAAAATGCAAGTGATGCACCGCTGGCCGGCGTTACCGCTACCTTTTACAAAAAAGATGAAACTGGTGATTTTGTAGTAACTGGCAGCCAGACGATTGGCACGGTAGAGGCTAACACCATAGCCGACCAGAAAATCACAATTCCGAACAATCAATCGCAGCTTGTAAAGTTTACTTGGGAGGGCAATGGCGAAGGCACACTGTACTACAATTTTAGCAACGATGGTTGCGATGAAGCCACGCCTTTTGATTTGGTAGCGAACAACTGCTTTGTCTATAGCGGAAGTGCTGAAAGCACTTGGAAAAACGTAGGCGGCGATTTGCTTACAAGTGGCAAGACCATTTATTTTGATGCAACGCTCTCCTCGTATGCCTATACAGGGGACGGTGACATACACCAAAAGCCCATGCCGGGTAAGGACGGTACAATGTACTGCTACCTGACGGATGGAAACAACAATATCATTAAGCGGCAGATGACACTGGAAACAGCAGACGATGGCACTGACCGCCAGCTGTGGTATTGCACGGTTCCTGAGGGTGGCCCTTTCACCGCAGTGCAATTCTCCGCGCATCAGAACGCAGGCGAAAACTCTGCGGTAGATGCTCTAACGAAGCAGTATAGCACAGCGGAAATCCCCCCGAACTTGAAAGCACCCTGCTTCTTTGCCGATGATGGCGACCCGTCGGCCTACGCGGGCGGCAGCCGTGACGGCTACTGGGGCGAGAAAGGCGCAATCCGCGATGCCGAAAGCGGCAAGGGCACGACCGTTGTGGATATTGCAATTGCAAGCAAACCCTTCACCCAAGAGGCGGGCACAAAGTACATCACCAGCACCCTCTATGACTACTACACCGACTACGAGCTGAACGGCTTTAACCGTGACAGCTACCCGGACAACAGTATTAATTCCCAACGCTGGTATGTTACATTTGAGCAGTTTGACCGCGCACTAAGCAGTGCTTATGAGAAAAACAAAAATGTCAAATACCCGCTTTATACCGGACATTTCCAACCGTCAATAAGTGATTGGTCTTGCCCCTTTGCAGGCGTTGCAGCCGGTATGAATCTGTATGGCTGGGGCGATCCGAACAAGGAAACCGAAAAAGAAAAATACAACACTTTCATGGCCGTAAACAACTCGGCTTTGGACATAAATGGTAAAAACGGAGACGATTACACCCGAACCTTCCAAGGTCTGGTAGAGGACAAAACCTCTACCGGCGATGCAAACGGATTGCCGGTATTAAAAGGTACGACAAATCTTGTTGACCCGCACTTTAACAAAGAATTTTTGGAAGGCAAAAACACCTTTAACACCGTGCTGGGTAAGGTGTATGAGGATGTTGCCTTCCCGTTTACGAAAGGTACTGTTTTTGCGAATCAAAATGAAACAGGCAACAAAGAGGCGAAGGCTGAATATTGGTACTATGACAGTAGCAAATCCTCGCTGTATCTGACGCAAGACAAGGATAACAGCAAGCTTTTTCTGGAATCTACCAAAAATGAAAAAGGCGAACTCATCACTGACAGCAAATCAGAAAACCGTGTATACAACAACGGTACGAACGATACATATGGTTTCTTCCCGTTCAACAAGAGTGTTGGCAGTGGTGGTGCATCCCAATACAACTACGGCTTTGGTGCCAAGCTGCAATTTGATTTTACATTGACCGATGACGGTATGGTTCAAGTAGGGGATAAACCCGAGGATAAGGTCCCCATCAAGTTCTTCTTCTCCGGTGACGATGATGTGTGGGTCTACATTGACGGTCAGCTGGTGCTGGATGTCGGCGGCGCACACGGTAAAGCGTCCGGCCTGCTGGAATTTGGAAAGACGGATGACGGAAAAGCCAACACCGTAACCCCCTATGTCAGCTCCAACAAAACAGGCGGTGAGACTTACACCGATGGTGCTGGTGGCAAATCTGTCTACTTCAACGGCAAAGAAGTTAAATTCGAGAAGAAGGGCACAATTCATGGTAAGGACGGCAACCCCTTCACCCTCGACAAAGGCACCACCCACACCCTGACCATGTTCTACATGGAGCGCGGCATGTGGGAGTCCAACATGGCGGTTGCCTTCAACTTCCCCGATCATAACGAGCTGCAGGTGGAAAAAGAAGTTGACCTTACCGATGTGGATGACATCTTTAAGAGCAGCTTCCAAAACCAGAAGATTTTCACCTTCAACATCCAAAATCTGGCCACCCACTACGGCAAAAAAGAGACTTCTTACATAGAGGGTGAAACCAAAGCACTCCCAGAAAAAACCTATATAAAAGCTGAAAGACCATCCGACCCCTCCGCTAAGTTGGAGTATGCAGCAGAACCACCAGGCAGCCAGGCCGGAGACCTCGCCGTGCTGTGGTCAGCCACAATGGATGACCCAACCAGTAAGTACCGAGAGCGGCGCCGGGGCACCCTGCAATTGGAGAAACCAATTGATATAAGGCAGTACAGCTACCTGACCTTTGATGTCTATGTGAAGAGCAAGAAGGGCAATGAGAGCGATACCTGCGCGCTGGGCAACCTGTATGTGGAGCTTTGGGATACAAAAGGCAACCAAAAGGGTTGCCTTGGCACCAAGGGCCTGCAAAGCAGTGATGTCTACGGCGCGGCGACCGCGCTGCACCCGGGGCAGTGGTACACCATACGGCTGCTGCTGAAATCTCTGGAAACCAGCGATGATTTCAACAATTATCTCAAGTACATCAAAGTCGGCGATAACTTTGCGCGCGAAATTTACCTGCGCAACTTTACATTCCGCAGCGCGCCGAAGGAGCAGACAACAACAGGCTTTACGACCGAGCAGTACAACATCCCAGACTATGGCTCTGCCGCAACCGGCACGCTGCAAAACGCGGCATATGCCGTGTTTTCCTCCGACCGTGGCAATGGGGATGTTGTGGATGAAGATGGCCAGTTCCTGCTGCAGGCAGGTGAGACGGTCACCTTTAAGGATCAGTTCCGCCGCGGCAGCTACATAGCCCTGAAAGAGGTAACCGACTCCGAACTGTACGACACAAGCTGGACGGTATACGAAAACGGCGAGCCTGTTACAGATGTAAAGGGCCAACAGGGCGTTGTTGAGACGGGCAGTGTTGCCACACTGGAAAATGTTCATAGCACCGCCCCGGACGATGGCCGGACGGAGAAGGTGATTAGCGGAAAAGATCAAAAAGGAAACGAAATCCAGAACGCATATAAGGAGAAACCGGCTGATAGTACGCTCGTATTCCGCTCCTACAGCGGTACGGCTGACAAAGACGAGCTGACCAAGCTGAAGGTGGTTTTCACCAACAAGGTCAAGACCGGCAAGCTGATTATACACAAGGAACTCGCCCCAGGCGAGATACTGGAAAATCAGAAATTTACCTTTACCGTCCAATTCAGCGATGTCGGCGGCCAAGGCCTCGGCAACGAAATTAAGCCGCAAACATACATCTGCACGGTGGAAAGACACGGTGATAAGTGCTACGGAGATGTTGTGATTGACAAAATCCCTGTCGGCACGCGGTTTGTTGTGTCGGAAAATGAAACGACAGACACAAGCCTGCAATCGGTGTCCATCACGGCCGGCAAAGACTGCGCCGTTACCGAGGACGGCAAAAGGGTTCGCGGCACCATTGAGGAGGGCGATGACAAAGCTGTAACGGCAACGTTTGTCAATACAAGGCGCCAGCTGATCGACATAGAGGTTACAAAGCAGTGGAAAAAGCAGAACGGCACAACGGATATTCCGAGCAATGAACTGCCTAAGGCCATTTACCTGAAATTGCAGCGCACCGAAACACCGAACGATGAAACCAGCTGGAAGACGGTTTCGGAGTATGAATGCGTAGAGCTGAAATCCGTAGGCTACGAAGGCTGGACCAAACTGTTTACCGGGTTAGACAAGTACGATGCAAACAAGGAGGGGAATAAGCATGTCTATTACTCCTACCGCGTACTGGAAAGTGCGTCGGGAACCGGAGACTGGCACGGCGGAGCGGATGACAATGTGATTGAGATTGACAGCAAGAAATACACGATTCTCAGTAACACAGTACAAGTTGAAAAGGACAGTACATCCCCCTTGGCACTGAACTTGACCAACACGCAGCAAGACCCGAAGTTTACGTTGGACATCACCAAAGCGGATGCGGAAGACGGTAAAACGCTTTTGAAGGACGTTGAGTTTACGCTGGAGAAGATGAAGAACGACGACAACGGGAATACGGTCGCTGACGCCAGTTTTGGCACGCTTAAAGGCAAGACCAACGGCCAAGGCAAGTTGATGTGGAAAAAGGATGAAAACAGCGAGGTTGAAGGCTTTACGGAGTTGAAGGCTGGAACGTACCGGCTGACCGAAACCAAGGCGGCGGAAAACTACAACCTGCTGTCGGCGCCGATTCTGGTGACGTTTGACAAGGACGGAACCTGTACGCTGAACGGCAGCAAGATTGAGGTTTCGACCAGCGAAACCAAGACCGATTTTACCAAAGACGGGAATGACAGATACACGCTGAAGTTGACCGTTTTGAATCGGAAGACACCTGCGCTGCCGCATACGGGTGCGGATGCGCCTAGCTTGTGGCTGCTGATCGGGCTGCCGCTGGCAGTGGCGGGGTTGTTGATACTGGTATTCCGTTACAACAAGAAAGGGGGACGGACGCGTTAATTGTTCCCCAATACAAACCATAAACACAAACCATAAACAAATGAAGAGAGGTAAAGTCATGAAAAAGAAAAGCAGATTCTTGACAGGCCTGTTAAGCGCCGTCATGGCCCTCAGCCTGTTCGCCCTTCCCGCCTCCGCGGCAGGGGAGGATGCCACAGAAACTCCCGCACAAAAGACTGTAAGCACCATTGATTGGTCAAAAGAAGGCTCTATTACTATTTACAAATATCTGAAAGGTGATAAAGCGGGTAGCACCGGTACAGGTGAAACTGATGCAGTGCCGGATGATGCACAGCTTCTGGAGGGCGCAGGCTTCACCATTTACAAAGTAATGGATGCTGAACAATTAAAGGCATATTACAGTGGTGAGGCAACCGATGGAGAGGGTAATCCAATTACCACGGTAGATATTGGCACCTACACTGATACAGATACATCAACGGGAAAAGTTACGCTGAAAACTGAGTATGAAAAAAACAAAGTCGGAAACGAAGTCGTGACCAAAAAAGATGGCGTGGCTCAGTTTAATGGTCTTAAATTGGGCCTTTATGTAGTGGTCGAAACTACTACTCCTCCGGCTGTTACGGCTCCAGTCACACCTTTCTTAGTTTCTGTACCCATGACTGCTGTAAGCACCGCTGAGAAAAGCAACCAGGGTGAGAAGTGGCTGTATGACATTAAAGTTTATCCGAAAAATGCAACTGCCAAGGGTGATGTGGTTCTTAAAAAGGTTGGTCTTACTGGAAGCAAGACAGATGACGAAGCCCTTGCAGGAGTTAAGTTTACTCTGCAGTGGAAAAATCCTAGCGGTCAATGGGAGAATGTTGCGAAGTGTGTTGACCAGGTAACTAATAGCAGGGGTGAAATTACTGTAAAAGACCTTGTGAAAGGTACTTACCGCTTTATTGAAACTGCGGGCACAGACAGTGGTTACATTGTTGACAAAAGTGCAGAGTATGTTTTTGAAATAACGGAGGACAAGACTGTTGCTATTCCTACTGATGCTACCAATAAGAATGATTATAAGCTCAGTGATGGAAAGCTCGTTATTAATAACTATCGCCCCGACCTCGATAAAAAGGTGAAGAACCGCGAGACGGGTGCATACGAAGACGACAGTGATTATAGCGTTGGTGATATTATTCCTTATGAGATTACTGTTGGCGTCCCCGGCAATATCACGAAACTTACGACCTTTGTTGTGACGGATACTCCGACCAATCTTCACTTTGTAAATGGCACTGGTGCAGATGCAGCAGATGCACTTGTTATCAAGTGTGGGGATGATACTGTACCGGAAAAAGCTTATACGGTGACTCCTGATACCGCTGCTGATGATGTAGCAGCTGGCTTTAAAATTGAGTTCACTCCTGCCAATATGAAAGACTATGCAGGTAAGGATTTGGTCATTTCCTACAAGGCAAAGTTGCTGGCTTCTGCAAAGAGCGATTTGAAAGAAAATGTTGGCAACCTCAACACTGCAAAGTTGGAGTACACGAACAAAATCGGTACTGATGGCACTGAAGAAAGCAATGGTAAGGGCGAAATCAGCGATAGTGCAACCGTCTACACCTTTATGATTAAAATTGTAAAGAAAAAGGACAGCGCAGATGGCAATGTGATGTCTGGTGTAGTTTTTGATTTGTACAAGGAGTACAATGATGGCGAAGCTGATAAACTGCCTAAAGATGCACATGCAATTGAAGATGCTGTTGCAACTGAACTTGGCTTGACGGTTACCAAAGATAAGCATTGGGCAAAACTTAGTACGGAGACCACGAATAATCAGGGCATTATTTCTGTTGAAGGCCTTTCCAACGGTAACTACAAACTAATTGAGACGAAGACTGACAAAGAATATAACCTGCTTCAGAAGCCGGTTGATGTCTCTCTGACTATTCAGTACGAGACCCATTGGATTCCAAAGGAAACCTACGAAGGCGGCAAGCTGGTAAAGAAGACTTATGAAAGCACGACCTTTAAGCCAGCTGCTGATAAGAATGATACTCTTACTGCAAATCCTGTGACGACTGTTGTCAACCGTAAAGGCATTAACTTGCCTGTTACCGGTGGCTTCGGCACCCTGCTGTTCAGCGGCATTGGCGCACTGCTGGTCGTCGGTGGTGTCGGCGTGCTGATGAGCACCAAAAAAAAGAAGAAGGGCAATGCCTGATTCGCATCCCCTGAACCAAACAACTTAAACAACTTACAAACTACCTAAAGGGGAAGGGCCGTTTTGGCTCTTCCCCTATGGTGGGTTATACGGCACCTTACACTTTTTTGAAAGGACACTGCCATGGATACCTCCACCAGACTGAAATTGGGCTTTGCGGCGCTGATGATCCTGTCGGGCATCGGCGTGGCGTCCTACCCGGTCATCAGCAACATGGTGGCCCAGCGCCACGCCAGTACGGCTATCCAAAATTACGACGAGACCGTGCATAGCATGGACACCGAAAAGCTGGACGCCGCCAAAGAGGCCGCCCGCCGTTACAATGAACAGCTGGGCAGTGCGCTGGACCGCGATGCCGCCGGAGAAGCCGAGGACACCGGCACCAGCTATGTGGACCTGATCGACGTGGGGGAAAGCCTTGGCTACATCACCATCCCGAAAATCGACGTCAACCTGCCCATTTACGAGGGCACCAGTGACGACGTCCTGCTGAAAGGCGTCGGCCATCTGGAAGGCTCCAGCTACCCGCTGGGCGGAGAAAGCACCCACAGCGTGCTGACCGGGCATCGCGGCCTGGCCGAGGCGGTGCTGTTTACCGACCTGGACAAATTACAAGAGGGCGACAAATTTTACCTGCACATCATGGACGAGGTGCTGGCCTACCAGGTCGACCAGGTCAAGGTCGTTCTGCCCGAGGAGACCGATGACCTTACGATCATGCAGGGGCAGGACTACTGCACCCTGGTGACCTGCACGCCCTACGCCATAAATACCCACCGCATGCTTGTACGCGGCACCCGCGTGCCATATAATGGAGAGGAAGAAACCGGCGATACCCCGCAGGTCGTGCAATATCAGGCCCTGCACACCGGCACGGTGGTCAAGCGCATCGTGGATGCCTGGCCGTGGATCTCGGTGACCGGCAGCGTGATTATTGGCGGCGAAGCACTGCTGCTGCTTCTGCTGCTGCATCGCTGCAAAAAACGGGAGGAGGACGACTAAATGCGGCGTCTGCTTGTAAAAATCGGCGCGTGGCTGGCCATTCTGCTGGGCCTTGCCATGATGCTGCAGCCCACCGCCGCTGATTGGCTGACCCGCCAGCGCAACAGCAAAACGGCACAGCAGTTTGCCGCCAACACAGCCACCGCCGCCGATGCGGCAAACACTGACAGCGCCAGCCAAACCGCCGAGGAAAGCCGCCCCTACCCGGAACTGTACGCCGCCATGCAGGCCTACAACGCGCAGATTTATGCCGACAGCCAAAGCGGCCTGACCGACGCCTTCGCCTACGAGAACCCGCCGCTGGATCTGACCGATTACGGCTATGACGAGGAGGTCCTCGCCATGCTGTGGATCCCGCGGCTGGATCTGGAACTGCCCGTTTACCTGGGCGCCAGCCGGGAGAATATGGCCAAGGGCGCGGCGCTGCTGGGGCAGACCTCGATGCCGCTGGGCGGCGAAAACACCAACACCGTGCTGGCCGCCCACCGCGGCTATTATGGCGCGGAAATGCTGCGCAACGTGCAGCAGATCCAAGTAGGGGACAAGATCCAGCTGACCACCCCGTGGGACACTTTAATTTACCGCGTGGCAGAGCTGAAGATCATCGACCCTGCGGATATTTCCTCGGTGCTGATCCAGCCGGGGAGGGATCTGCTGACGCTTTCCACCTGCCACCCCTACACCCAGAATTACCAGCGCTACCTTGTGATAGCCGAACGTGACCCCGATGCCGCTGTGACCGATAAGGACACCGACCTGCAGGAAAGCGAAGCCACCTGGGATGCCTCGCCCCGGCAGGTGACGATGGAAACAGACGGTACAACGTCTATCGCTGAGGTGGAACCACAAAGCATCACCCCGCTGCCACAGGAGGGCAGCACAGAATCCGAAGGCAGCGCGGTCTCCAACCTGATGATCTGGCTGGAAAACAACGCCCTTTGGGCCGGGTTCGTCTTTATTGCCGCCTGTGTCGGCGTGCTGGCGATCTGGCAAAAACACCGGGAGGAATGACCATGCAATACAACCAAAAGGCCGCTGACGTAGCGGCGGAAGTTTCCAAAGCCGTGTTTGGCAAGCCGCAGATCATCCGTACCATCTGGATGGCCATGCTGGCGGGCGGCCATGTGCTGATCGAAGACATCCCCGGTGTGGGCAAAACGACGCTGGCGCTGGCCTTTGCCCGCGCGCTGGAGCTGAACGAGAGCCGCGTGCAGTTTACCCCTGACGTGCTGCCCTCGGACATTGTGGGCTTTACCGTGTTCCAGAAGGAGACCGGGCGGCTGGTGTACCACCCCGGCAGCGTAATGTGCAACCTGTTTTTGGGTGATGAGATCAACCGTACCTCGAGCCGAACCCAGTCGGCGCTGTTGGAGGTCATGGAGGAGGGCACCGTCACCGTGGACGGCGTGACCCACCCCGTGCCCGCGCCCTTTACCGTTATTGCCACCGAAAACCCCGTGGGCGCTGCCGGTACGCAGATGCTGCCGCAGTCCCAGTTGGACCGTTTTACCGTGTGCGTTGTCATGGGCTACCCGGACACCGAGGCCGAGATGCAGATGCTGGCGGGCCGCGGCCAGCGCACCCTGCTGGAACAGGTGCACCCCGTGGCCAACCAGGCCGACCTGCTGGCCATGCAAAAAGAGGTGGCAGGAGTGTTTATCCATGAGCTGATGTATCGCTATATCGTGGATCTGGCACAAGCCAGCCGCAAGGAACCGCGCCTGGCGCTGGGGCTCAGCCCCCGTGCGTCGCTGGCGCTGGCTGGCATGGCGCGGGCGGCAGCGTATTTGGTGGGGCGGGATTTTGTTGCTCCGCAGGATGTGACCACTGTGTTTGCCGATGTGGCCCGCCACCGCCTGATGCTGACCGACCAGGCCAAGGCGGGCGGCGAGACGGTGGATGTGGTCGTCGACGATCTGCTGCGCACCGTGCCGCGTCCCCGCCCGGAAAAGGCCGACCGCCATGGCAGGTAAACTGTGCTGGGCGCTGGGCCTGGTGCTGCTGTTTGCCGCTGCGGTGCTGACGCAGGCACCGCTGGCCGTAGGGCTGCTGGGATTTTTCCTGCTGCTGACCCTGCTGCTGGTGCTGGAAGTGCGGTATTTGCGCGGCAAGGTGGAGGCCGAACTGATCGTGCCCGACCAGCCTGCCGTGCAGGGCCGGCCCTTTGTGCTGACCGTGCGGCTGACCAACCACAGCCCGCTGCCCATCCCCCAATTGCTGACACTGGTGCAGGCCACCGATGAATGGGGCGGCAATACCATAACTTTACGCTGCAGCGGCATGTTGGGCAGCAAGGCCCGCACTGAGCAGCGGTTGACGCTGCAGGCCAACAAAAGCGGCGTGTGGCAATTACGGCTGCAAAGCGTGACGCTGTGGGACCATCTGGGGCTGTTCAAAGCCCAATGCGGCCTGCCGCAGACCGCACAAAGCCTGTGCGTGCTGCCCCAAAGTGCCCGCCTGGGCAGCGACATCCAGCCAGATCCTGACGCCGACGGCATGCAGGAGAGCGACCGCAGTGTGTTGGGCGGCAACTACGATGTGCGAGAGTACCGCGAAGGGGACTCGCTGAAACAAGTCCACTGGAAGTTGAGTGCCAAGCTGAACCGGCTGTTGATCCGTGAACCGCTGGCCGCCGGTACGATAGCGGGGCAGGGGAGCGGTGACGGCCCCGGTGAGGGTGAGGGTGACATGTGGGGGGATTTCCCCGCCGAAGCCGCCCTGCACCGGGAAGCACCGCCCACCAAGAAAAAAGCAGTGGCGCTTTCCAAACGCGGCGGCACCGATGCCGACAGCGGCCTGGTGTTTCTGGACCGTGTGCTCATCAGCCCCGCCGTGCCCGCGCGGGATACCCTGTGGCTGGTGGTGGACCTCTGCCTGCTGCTGGCGCTGGCCTTTGGGCTGGTGTCCGCCGCCGTGACGGCCTTTGCCGTGCACCCGCCCGTTTGGGTGTGGCTGGCGCTGGCCGCTTGGTGCGCCGGGTGGTGCCTGTTTGGGCGGCTGCCCCGGCGTGTGCAGCGGTTGGGCCTGCTGGCTGGCAGCCTTGTCTATTTGGTGGGGCTGTTTTTGTGCCAGCGCAGCTTTTTGGCCGGGGCACGCCAGTTTGGCGCTGCCGTGGCCGCAAGCTTAAATCAACGTTTTAACGCAAATCTTGCCGCCACAGCGGGCAGCACTCCGGTCCAGCTGGGGCTGTTTCTGGCGCTGGCCGCCCTGCCTTTGGCGGGCCTGCTGGCGCTGGCTGCGCTGCGCCGGGCCGACATTTTGCTGCTGAATCTGCTCCTGCTGCCGGCGGCGGTGTTCCTGCTGCTGGCGGGCAGCAACGTCTCCACGCCCTGCTGGCTGCTGCTGGCCGTGGGCTGGCTGGGGGCGCTGGCTGCCTCCCGCGCCGTGCGCCGCCGTGCCCTGTGGGGGGCGGCGGAGACGGAAACCTGCCGCCGCAATCAGGCACAGCACAGGGCCATCCAAAAAGGCTCGGCGGCGGCCACTGTGCTGGTATGCGCTGCGCTGTTGGTGCCCGCCTTTGTGCTGCGGCCTGTGGTAGGTTTGCCCCTGCAGGCATTGCAGCCCGCGGCCCAGGTGGTGGAATCGGCGGCCATAAGCGCCGCTGTGACTTGGCTGCCCCGCGTCAGCGGCGGGCGGCTGAACCTGCATGTAGAAGCTGCCGCCGGCGGCGTGGCCGATGGTGCCTTAGCCCAGGGCGGCGGCTTGCAGCTGCGCGGGGTCGAGGACCTGGCCCTGACCGCCAGTGACCAGCCTGAGGAAACCGTCTACCTGCGGGGGTTTATCGGTGGCAACTACGACGGCACCGCCTGGCAGGTCCCCGATGCAAACGCCTTTGACAGCGCCGCCATGAACTGGAAGACCGAGGACGACGCCCGCCTGACTATTGCCAACCTGCCGTTTTTGCGTTCCGCCTACGATGGCGCCGCCGAGCCGCAATCCCTTACGGTGGAGCGGCTGAACGCGGGGGACGCCTACACCTACGCCCCCTACAACGCCTACTGGAACGACTACTACACCCTAAACGGCGACGGCGCGGCGGACGGCCAGACCGCACAGGATGATGTGTTTTTGTATTATCCGCGCAGCATCGCCAAAGGACTGTTGGCCGCCCGCGCCGAGGGCGACCCCAGCGTGCTGGACCGCATGGAGAGCTCCTACGCGGCCTACGCCAACAGCCACTACACCGCCGTGCCCGATGGCTACGACGACTTGCAGGCCCAGTGCGAAACGGCCGCCAAAGAGCAAAAGCTGACCGACCCGGACGACATCGCAGCCTACATCCGCACCTGGCTGAACACCAACTGCCGGTATGACACCAACGCCTCCCAGGCACCGGACGGCAACGACCCGATCCACTACTTTTTGTACGAGTCCAAGTCCGGCTACAGCGTGCAGTTTGCCTCGGCGGCCACGCTGATGTTCCGCATGTTCGGCCTGCCCGCCCGCTATGTGGTAGGGTATGCTGCGCCGCAAAGCTTGTTCACCCAGCAGGCGGACGGCAGTTGGCACGCCGTTTTGCAGGACGATAATGCCCATGCCTGGGCCGAAGTCTACATCGACGGCCAGGGCTGGACCCCTATGGAGATGACCCCCGGTGTGCTGGTAACAGCTGAAAAGGCCGACTACAAGAGCAGCCTGCCGGAGACCACCCTTGCCGAGAGTGGGGCAGCAGCCAACACCGACAGCGCCGATACCCGGCAGGACTTGCAGCTTTCCACCGCCCCGCGCCGCGCCCTGTGGCTGCTGGCCGTGCCGGTGGTGATGCTGGCTGCAGCTACAGCTGCTTTTATCCTGCACCGCCGCCGTGTGCTGGGGCTGGATACCCGCCGCCCCTGTGCAGAGCGGGTGCTGGCGATCTTTGCTGCAATCTATGCGCAACTGGTGCGCCGCGGCCTGCCTGCAGGTACATCCTCGGACGAGCGGGCGTTCCCCCAGTTTTTGCTGAAAGAGGTGCATGAGCTTTCTGGCGGGGAAATCGAGGCGATGGTATCGCTTGCGCAGCGTGCCGCCTTTGCCGCCGATACCCTGACCGAAGAAGACGTAGCCGCTATGCTCGGCTGGTACAACCGCATCAAAAACAACAAAAAGACATAATTCCACATAAAAATTGCGAAAAAATTGCGAAATTTTTTCCCAAAACACCCCAAAACCGTTGAAACCTACGCACTGCGTATGTTATACTAACCTAAACACCATTGAACAAGGAGTCGATTCTGAGATGCCGCGTCGCAAAAAATCGGATGAAGGCATTATGGATATCACCCGCATGGCAGAGGATCTGGGCGTATCAAAAACGACGGTATCCCGTGCTTTGTCCGGCAATGGCCGTGTAAGCGAAGCAACCCGCCAGCGTGTGGTGGACTATGCCCGTGAGAAAAATTATGTCCCGAACATGATGGCGAAAAGCCTCGTCACCAAAAAGTCGTATAATGTTGCGCTGGTGTTTTCGCGCCAGTTTTCTAACTTCGAGGGTCAATTCCTGCGCAAAACTATCACCGCCGTCTGCGATGTGATGGCCCGCAACGATTACGATGTGCTGCTGGCCATGGTGGGTGAACAGGAGGCCCAGCCCATGCAGCGCCTGCTGGTCAACCACAAGATCGATGGCGTCATCCTGGCCCGCTCGCTAGAGCGTGACCCCCTGATCCCATTGCTGCAGCAAAGCAAACTGCCCTTTATCGCCATCGGCCGCCCAGCCGACCCCACGGTGCTTTACGTCGACCACGACCAGGTGGGCGGCTGCCGTGAGATGACCAACCTGCTGCTGATGAAAGGTCTGCACCGCATCGCCCTGTTGGGCGGTTCCATGCTGTACACCGTTAATCAGACCCGTCTCGAGGGCTTCCGCCAGGCGCACGAGCACAGCCGTTGTAAGATCGATGAAACCCTGCTTTTTTTGGAGTTGGAGACCGACGATCTGCGCATCGACGCCATCCAACAGGCTGTGGCACGCAAGGCGGACTGTCTGCTGTGCATGGACGACCACGTGGCCATGCTGGCACTGAACACCGTGCGCCAGATGGGCCTGAAAGTGCCCGATGACATCCGTATTGCTTCGCTGTATGACGGCGAGGCCCTGCTGGATTGCACGCCGCAGATCACGGCGGTGTCTTTCGACCCCGAACTGCTGGGCAAACGCGCCGCACAGCAATTGTTGGCCGTCACTCGCCGCCAGCCCGTCGAGACCGGCGCCCTGCTTGGCTACCAGGTGGGCCTGCGCACCTCGACACAGACCTGATTTTACCCCCCATTATTCAATAATAAACAAAGCCGCCCGGCCTGAAATTCT